>Ga0207747_1000221_pt1 | contig 72507 bp, 71 predicted proteins | sample HigsolmetaGSP11D_FD_184839 | JGI IMG/M metagenome (GOLD analysis project Ga0207747, IMG submission 184839) | High solid enriched microbial communities from the Joint BioEnergy Institute, USA - SP1-1-D (SPAdes) | ecosystem: Engineered > Bioreactor > SSF (Solid state fermentation) > Aerobic >...
GTCGGCCGGCCGCAGGTGGCGCACCCAGCGGTCGCTGGGGGCGCACACCATCTCGTCCACGCCGAACCGCCCGGCCAGGCCGCGCCGGTCCACCGGGTCCACCCCGGTGACCCGGGTCGCGCCGAAAGCCTTTGCGGCGTAACTGAACAGCAGCCCGATCGAGCCCTGCCCGATGACCGCCACGCGGCGGCCGGTGAGGTCGCCGAGCTGTTCGAGGGCGTAGAGCACGCAGGCCAGCGGCTGCAGCGCGACGGCCTGCGCGGCCGGCAACGCCGGGTCGTGGCCGGCCAGTCCGTCGCCGTCGGCGACGACGTACTGGCGCAGGCCGTCGAACCCGGAGGCCCAGCCCACCACCCGGTCCCCGGGCCGGTGCGCGTCGTGACGGCTGGCGACCACCTCGCCGGCGATCTCGTGGATCGGGAACCCCGGGTGCTCGCAGGCGCTCCGCCCGGTGTCGACGGGCAGCCGGCCCTGGGCGCCGCGGAAACCGGGCAGGTCGCTGCCGCACACCCCGGCGGCGGCCAGCCGCACCAGCACCTGCCCGTCGGTCAGCGCCTCGGGCGACGGGTCGGGCAGCTCGGTGCGACCGAACCGGTACGGCGCGACGAGTCGGTAGGCCCACACGGCTACACCTCCACCGGCACCGAACTCCAGCCCCATTGGAAACTCGACGGCGGCCGGTGGGCGGCGCTCTCGTCGACGACGAATTCCGGTACCCGGCGCAACCATTCGGTGACCAGCGTGGTGATCTCCAGCCGGGCCAGGTGCACGCCCAGGCAGAAGTGCTGGCCGCGGCCGAAGGCCAGCAGCCGCTCGATCGGCCGGTTCCAGACGAACGCGTCCGGGTCGGGGTACTCGCGTTCGTCGCGGGCCGCCGAGGCCAGCAGCGTGATGATGCGCTGCCCGGGCCGGAAGGTGGTGCCGTGCAACGTGTACGGCTTGCGCACGGTGCGTGCGAACCACTGCGCCGGGGCACAGTAGCGGATCATCTCCTCGCGGGCGACCGGCACATTGGCCGCCGGGTCGGCGCGCACCGCGGCCAGCTGGTCGGGGTGGCGGGCCAGCTCCCACAGGCCGTGGGCGATGATCTTGGGCACCGTCTCGGTGCCGCCGATGAAGATGCCCAGCAGCTGGGTGGCGGCCTCGACGTCGTCCAGCGCGCTGCCGTCGGGCAGCCGGTGGGCGATCAGCGCGTCGACGATCGGGGCCGAGCCGTCCGCGCCGGCCGCCCGGCGCTCGCGTACCAGCGGCACCAGGTACTCCAGGTAGCCGGGCCGGGCGGCGCCGGTGTCCACGCCCCGGTCCGGCTGCGGCAGGCTGCCGGCGTTCACCGCCGCGAGCACCTCCGGGGCGAGTTCGGCCGGCAGGCCGAGGAGTTCGCACACCATGGTGGCGGCGACGACGCCGCCGTAGTCCTGGGTGAGGTCGAACCGCCCGCGCGGCAGCAGCTCGTCGAGCCGTTCGTTGGCCAGTTCGCGCACCCGCTCGGCGAGCCCGGTGACCGGTCTGGGCCGCAGCGACCCGGCGGTGCAGCGCCGCACGTCCTCGTAGATCGGCGAGCCGAAGTTGGCGTGGAACGGCATCGGGTGCAGCGGCGGGTCGGGCACCGGGCCGTCGTTGTGGTCGGCCAGCGTGGCAGGTAGTAGACCGGGTACCGGTCGCGCAGCACCCGGTAGTACGGCAGCGGGTCGGCCATCACCGCCGGGTCGAACGGGTCGTAGGTGAACTCCGGAGCGGTCGTCGTGGTCATCGCAGCGGGTTCGGGGGCAGTGCGGTCAGGATGGTGTCCTCCCAGCCGTCGCGCAGCGCGGGCGCGACGTGCATCCAGGTGACGAGTTCGGGGTCGGGGTCCGGCCCGAACGACGGGTAGTGCTCGGCGAAGGTGTCCCACTCGCCGTCGAGTGCCCAGTAGTGGATCACCTCGTCGGAGCGGAACGCGGTGATCCAGGAGCCCAGCCAGCGTTTGCCGGTGCGCTCCGACCACGGCACGTACAACCGCTGCAGTTCGCGGACGTAGTCGCGCTGCCGGCCGGGTTTGGTCCGCATGATCTCCTCGATCACCAGCCCGGCGGCGAAGCCCTCGGCGCGCAGCCGGGCCAGCGGGCGGTTCTGCGCGGCCGGATAGGCGATCCGGCCCTCCCCCGACGCGCCCACGCCGGCCAGGAAGTCCCGCCACCGTCGGGCGGCCGCGGCGTGGCTGCCGCCGGGTGAGCAGGCCCGGCCGAGGTCGGCGAACGCGGCGTAGGAGTCGAGCTCCCAGATCACGGTGGCCTGCGGCCAGTGCCCGTTGAAGGGGGTGGCGGCCCAGATCGCGAACAGCCGGGCCCCCAGATCGGTCAGCACCGGCCGGTGGTGCGTCTCGAACGCCTCGACGAACTGCTCCTCGCGCGCGCTGCCCAACGCGATCGTCTCGTGCAGATAGAGCATCGACCGGCCGTCGGTCGTTGACAGTGGCACGTACGGAGCGTGACACTTGGGCGATGATTTGTAAAGGTCCGGTTCCGTTGGCCAAAGGCTTCGCCTTCGTGGAGGGCCCGCGCTGGTTCGAAGGCCTGCTGTGGTTCTCCGACATGCTCGGCGCGGCGGTGCACACCGTCGACCTGCACGGCACGGTGACCACGGTGCCGCTGCCCGGCCACGACCCATCCGGGCTGGGGTTCCGGCCGGACGGCACCCTGCTGATCGCGTCCACCCGGGACCGCCGGGTGCTCGGCTACGACGGCGAGACCGTCGAGACCGTGGCCGATCTGTCGGCCCTGGCGCCGGCCGATCTCGGCGACATGGTGATCGATGCCGCCGGGCGGGCCTACATCGGGTCGCAGGCCTATTCCGGCGGGGTGATCATCCGGCTCGACCCGGACGGCTCGGCCCGGGTGGTGGCCGACGGGCTGGACTTCCCCAACGGCATGGTGCTCGACGAGGACCGGGGCCGGCTCATCGTGGCCGAGTCGATCGGCCGGCGGCTGACCGCCTTCACCGTCACCGACGCCGGGGAGCTGACCGACCGGCGGGTGTTCGCCGACGGCCTCGACGGCCCGCCGGACGGCATCGCGCTGGACGCCGCCGGCGGGGTGTGGACGGCGATGACGCTCGCGCACGCCTTCGAGCGGATCGTCGAGGGCGGCGCGGTGACCGACCGGCTCGACATCGGCGACCGCGCGGCGATCGCCTGCACGCTCGGCGGTCCGGACCGCAAGCTGTTGTTCCTGCTGTCGACCGCCGACGCCTACCCGAAGCGGATGGCCGGCACCCAGACCGGACTGATCGAGGTGGCCCAGGTCGAGGTGGCGGGGGCCGGGCGGCCGTGACCGAGTCCTACTACGAGCTCGTCGACCCCGACGACCCGGTCGGCGAGCGGCTGCGCTGCACCGATCTGGTGCGCAGCACCTGGACCGCCGACATCCAGCACGGCGCACCGCCGTCGGCGCTGCTGGTGCGGGCGCTGGAGCGCTGCGAGCCGCGCGCGGACGCCCGGCTGTCCCGGGTGCTGGTGGACCTGCTCGGCCCGGTGCCGGTGGCCGAGCCGCTGTGGCTGCGGGCCCGCCGGGAGCGGGCGGGCCGGCGGATCGAGTTGGTGAGCGCCGAACTGCTCGCCCCCGGGCCGGACGGCGCGCCGCGGCCGGTGGCCCGGGCCTCGGGCTGGCGGCTGCAGACGCTCGACACCGCCGCACTGGTGCACGCCCCGGACCCGCCGTTGCGACCCCCTGCCGAGGGCCGCGACCTCGACCTCGGAAAGCACTGGGACCGCAACTATCTGCACAGCGTGGAGTGGCGGTGGCTGACCCGGCCGCTCAACGACGGCGCCGGCGAGTCGTGGCTGCGGCCGTTCGTCGACGTGGTCAAGGGCGAGCCGCTCACCCCGCTGCAGCGGCTGTTCGCGGTGGCCGACTGCGCCAACGGCATCGGCACCAGGCTCGACACCCGCGACTGGACGTTCCTCAACACCGACCTGGTGGTGCACCTGCACCGGGTGCCCGCCGGGGAGTGGATCGGGGTGCGGGCCGAGACCGCCTACGGCCCGGACGGGATCGGCGCCACGCTCGGCACGCTCTACGACGAGACCGGGCCGTGCGCGGCCATCCAGCAGTCGGTGCTGGTGCGGCCCCGGCGGTGACCACCGCCCGGCGCCGGCCGGACCGGCACGCCGTTGAGCACCGCCATGCCGGCGAGGGCCTCGAGCCGGCCGTCCTCGACGGTGGCGATCAGCCCGCACAGCGGCTCGCAGATGCGGCGGTAGGTGACCCGCTGCTCCATGGCGGCGCCGTCAGGCGAGCAGCCGCAGCGCGGCCGCCGGACACTGGGTCACCGCGCGCTGCATGCGTTCCCGGTCGTGCTCGGGGCGCACCGGCGCCAGGATCCGCACCATGCCGTCGTCACCGACCTCGAACACCTCCGCGGCGATCGTCTCGCAGATCCCGTGGCCGGTGCACCGGTCCGGATCGACCGCTATCCGCATCCGCATCCGCCTCCCCTACCCGATGTGGGCCGGCACCCGTTTGATGCCGTGCACGAAATTGCTCAACAGGTACTCCGGTTCGCCGAACTCGATCCGGTCGATGCGGGTCAGCAGTTCCCGGAACAGGTTTCGCAGCTCGCTGCGGGCCAACTGGTTGCCCAGGCAGAAATGCGGCCCGCCGCCGCCGAATCCGACGTGCGGATTCGGACTGCGGGACAGATCGAAGGCGTGCGGGTCGGTGAACGCCGCCTCGTCGCGGTTGCCCGAGCAGTAGAACAGGCCCAGTTTCTCCCCCGCGGCGATCGGGGTGCCGGCCACCTCGGTGTCGCGGGTGGCGACCCGGGCGAACTGCAGCACCGGGCTGGCCCAGCGGATGAACTCCTCGACGGCCGGGCCGATCCGGTTGTCGAAGTCCGCCATCAGCCAGGCCCGCTGCTCGGGGTGGGCGGCCAGCGCCATCATCGCGTGGGTGGTGGTCTGCTTGGTGGTGTCGTTGCCGGCCGAGGCCAGCAGGATCATGAACGCGCCGATCTCCTCGTCGGTGAGCCGGTGCCCGTCGACCTCGGCGTCGACGATGCTGGTCATCAGGTCGTCGCCGGGGTTGGCGCGGCGGAACCTGGCCAGCTCGATGCCGGTGCCCGACAGCAGCATCATCTCGTTGACCGTGTTGGCGGCGCGTTCCTCCAGCGAGCTGTACTCGTCGTCGCTCATCGAGAACAGCTTCTCGGCGGCCGCGGCGACGGCCTCGTGGTCCGAGCGCGGCACCCCGAGCATGTCGCAGACGGTCAGCATCGGCAGCCGGCCCGCGCAGGCCTTGACGAACTCCACCTCACCGGCGCCGACGAGGTCGTCGACGATGGCCCGGGCGTTGGCCCGGATCTGCTCCTCGATCCGGCGCACGTGCCGCGGCGTGAACGCCGCGCTGATCAGCCGCCGGTAGCGGGTGTGCTCGGGCGGGTCCATGGTGAGGAAGAACGTCGCGATCTTCTGCACCTCGGCCGGCATCGGGTCCAGCGCCACCCCCTCGGTGGAGGTGAACAGCTCCGGATGCTGGCTGACGTGCACGACGTCCGCGCGCCGGGTGACCGCCCAGAACCCGGGCTCGACGACGTCGAACAGCGTCGGCAGCGGCCGGTGCCAGGTCAGCCCCTCGGTGCGGCGCAGTTGTGCGAAGGTCCGGTCGCGTTCGGCGAACGGCCGCCGCCAGAAGTCCCGCGACGAGATGTCGTACGGGCTGTACTCGCGGGTGCCGGCGGCGGTGGCGACGGTCATCTCGGATCCTTCCCGGTCGCGGCGCGGCGCTGTGGGCGGCCACCGGCTAGCGTGACACTCGAACCAGAACTTGTAAAGATCGACGGCACCGCCCCCACGGCATCTACAGTGACAGGACTACAGTTACGGATGCCCGATTCCGTCCGCCGTCCCGTGAGGCCCGAGCCGTGAACCGACCCACCCGTCACAGCGACGTGACCCCGGTCGACACCGCGACCGACCAGGACACCTCGACGCGGCACCGGATCCTCGCGGCCACCGCCGAGGTGCTCGGCCGCAACGGCCAGACCAAGCTGAGCCTGTCGGAGGTGGCGGCGCAGGCCGGGGTGTCACGCCCCACCCTGTACCGCTGGTTCGCCTCCAAGGAGGAGTTGCTCGAGGCCTTCGGCGAGTACGAGCGGCAGATGTTCGACGCCGGCATCAGCCGGGCCACCGCCGGGCTGCGCGGCACCGAGAAGCTCGACGCCGCACTGCGGTTCATCGTCGAGTACCAGCAGAAGTACTCCGGTGTGCGGATGATCGACATCGAGCCGGAGGTGACGATCAACCAGCTGCGCCACGTGCTGCCGGCGATGCGCGCGCGGCTGCAGCGGCTACTGCCCGGGCCCAACGGCGCGGTCAAGGCGGCCACCGCGATCCGGGTGGCGGTGTCGCACTACGTGGTGCGCAGCGACGACGACGACCAGTTCCTGGCCCAGTTGCGCTGGGCGGTGGGGATCCGCACGCCCACCGGCGGCGACGAGCCGGATCAGCGCGGCGAGCCGTAGGCCGGCCGGCCCAGGCCGAGCACGTGCTCGGCGATCATGTTGCGGAACACCTCCAGCGTGCCGCCGTAGATGCCGGACGGCAGGCCGAGCCGGAACAGGTACTCCACCGCCCCGTCGGCGGCCGCACCCGGGGTCCGCACCGGCAGCGCGGCGGCGGCGCCGAGCAGGTCCATCAGCTCTGGGGCGAGGTCACGGATGGTCTGCGAGATCGCGACCCGGCCGAACAGCTCCTGCGCCGAGAGCGCGACCTCGGTGCGCGCGACGGCCCGGCCGAGCCGGCAGGCCGCCGCGCCGTCGTCGAGCAGGCCGCGCGCCGCGGCGATGCCGGCCACCGCGTCGACGGCCTCGGCGAGCAGCAGCACGTGCTCGGTCATCGTGGCCAGCTTCTGCAGGCCGGCCGAATCCCGTTCGACCACACCGTGTTCGGCGTTGAGCGCATCCCGCAGCACGGTCCAGCCGCCGTTGGGCTCGCCGACCCGGTAGCGGTCGGGCACCCGAACGTCGGCGTAGTGCACGATGTTGGTGCGGTCGCCGTCGACGGTGCGCAACGGCGAGATCTCGATGCCCGGGGTGTCCAGCGGCACCAGGAACATGGTCAGGTTGCGGTGGCGCGGGCCGTCCGGGTCGGTGTTGGTCAGCAGGAACACGTACTGGGCGTGGTGGGCGTTGGAGGTGAACATCTTGGCGCCGTTGATCACCCAGTGGTCGCCGTCGCGCACCGCCCGGGTCCGGCAGGTGGCCACGTCCGAACCGCCGTCGGGCTCGGTGTAGCCCAGGCACAGCCGCACCCGCCCGGCGAGCACCCCCGGCAGCACCTCCGCGACCAGGTCCGGGGCGGCGAACCGCTCCACGGTGCGGGCCACCATCGCGGTGGTCGGCCAGTGGTACCAGGGGGTGTGGGCGCGGCCGATCTCGAGCTCGAAGATGCGCCGCCGCACCGCGTTCCAGCCGCCCCGGTCCTCGGGCAGGTAGTCGGCGGCCAGGTAACCGGCCGCGCCGAGCGCGGTGTGCACGCCCTCGTCGAAGTTGTCGCCGGTCTCCCGGTCGCGCCGGCGCACCTCGTCGGTGACCAGCTCGGCCAGCGTCGCGCGCACCTCGTCGCGGAACCGCGCGTCGGCCTCGTCGAGTTCGACCACGGAGAAGTCCATCGGCCTCCTCGCAGCGATGTCTGTGCGATCGCCCAAAACGCTGACACTTTCGGCACGATTTGTAAAGCTGTCCGGTATGACGGGTGTGCAGAGCGAAACGGGTGTGCTGGCCGGCGACGAGCGCATGCTGATCGACGGCGAGCTGCAGTACACCGGCGGCGGCGCCACGTTCGACGTGATCCACCCGGCCACCGAGCAGGTGGCCGGGCGGGCCACCGACGGCACGGTGGCGGACATGGAGCGCGCGGTGGCCGCCGCGCGCCGGGCCTTCGACGAGACCGACTGGTCGCGCGACGTCGAGTTCCGCTACCACTGCCTGACCCAGCTCGCCGACGCGCTGGAGGACGAGAAGGAGCGGCTGCGCCGCATCCTGGTCACCGAGGTGGGCTGCCCGATCACGGTCACCGGCAGCCAGATCGACGAGCCGATCGCCGAGGTGCGGCACTGGGCCGAGCACGGCCGGGCGTTCCCCTACCTCGTCGACAACGGGGTGCACCAGACCGCGCTGGGGCCCGCGCACCGCAAACTGGTCTACGAGCCGGTCGGGGTGGTCGGGGCGATCACGCCCTGGAACGTGCCGTTCTACCTCAACATCGCCGAGACGGTGCCGGCGCTGATGGCGGGCAACACGGTGGTGCTCAAGCCCGCCCAGCTGACTCCGTGGTCCGGCAGCGAGCTGGGCCGGATCGTCGCGGAACGGACCGACATCCCGCCCGGGGTGTTCAACGTGGTGCTGTCCAACGCCAACGAGGTGGGCGCGGCGCTGTCCGCCGACCCGCGGGTGGACATGATCACGTTCACCGGTTCCACCGCGACCGGTCGCAGGATCCTGGCGGCCGCGGCGCCGACGGTGAAGAAGACCCTGCTGGAACTCGGCGGCAAGAGCGCCCACATCGTGCTCGACGACGCCGATTTCACCGCCGCGCTGCCGATCGCGGCGATGATGGCGTGCGTGATGAGCGGCCAGAGCTGCATCCTGCCGAGCCGGATCCTGTTGCCGCGCAGCCGCTACGAGGAGGGCATCGAGATCCTCAAGGCCGCCATGGAGAACTTCCCGATCGGCGATCCGTGGACCCCGGGGGTGATGCAGGGCCCGCAGATCAGCCAGGCGCAGCGGGAGAAGGTGCTCGGGCTGATCGAGTCCGGGCTGGCCTCGGGGGCCCGGCTGGTCACCGGCGGCGGGGTGCCGGAGCACCTGCCGGTGGGCTACTACGTCTCCCCCACCCTGCTGGCCGACGTGGACCCGGACGCCCGGGTGGCCCAGGAGGAGATCTTCGGCCCGGTGCTGACGGTGACGCCCTACGACACCGAGGACGAGGCGGTGGCGATCGCCAACAACTCGATCTACGGCCTGTCCGGCGAGGTGTCGTCGGCCGATGTGGAGCGGGCGTTCAACGTGGCCCGGCGCATCCGCACCGGCAACGTGAGCATCAACGCGCGCAGCCACTTCGGGCTGGGCAGCCCGTTCGGCGGGGTCCGGCAGTCCGGGCTGGGCTACCGCAACGGCGAGGAGGGCTACAAGGAGTACCTGCAGATCAAGACCATCGGCATGCCGGAATGAGCCGCCCCGGGGCGCTCAGCCCTGGGCGGCGAGCTGCCCGCAGGCCGCGGCGATCTCGCGGCCCCGGGTGTCGCGCACCGTGCAGGACACCCCGCGGGCGCGCACCCGGCGCACGAACTCCCGTTCGGCCGCCTTCGGGCTGGCGTCCCACGCGCTGCCCGGGGTGGGGTTGAGCGGGATGACGTTGACGTGCGCCAGCGGCCCGAGCGCACCGTGCAGCTTGCGGCCGAGCAGGTCGGCCCGCCACGGCTGGTCGTTGACGTCGCGGATGAGCGCGTACTCCACCGACACCCGCCGGCCGGTCGTCCGGGCGTAGTAGCGGGCGGCGTCGAGCGCCTCGGCCACCTTCCAGCGGGTGTTCACCGGCACCAGGGTGTCGCGCAGCCCGTCGTCGGGGGCGTGCAGCGACAGCGCCAGGGTGACCCCGAGCCGCTCGTCGGCCAGCCGCCGGATGGCCGGGGCCAGCCCCACCGTGGACACCGTCACCGAACGCGCCGAGATGCCGAACCCGTGCGGCGGCGGGGCGGTGATGCGGCGCACCGCGGCCACCACCCGGTGGTAGTTGGCCAGCGGCTCACCCATCCCCATGAACACGATGTTGGACAGCCGGCCACCGTCCCGGTCGCGCAGCTCGGCCGCCGCCACCCGCACCTGCTCGAGGATCTCGGCGGCCGACAGGTTGCGCTTCAGCCCGCCCTGCCCGGTCGCGCAGAACGGGCAGGCCATGCCGCAGCCGGCCTGTGAGGAGACGCACACCGTGTTGCGGTCCGGGTAACGCATGAGCACCGACTCGAAGGTGGTGCCGTCGACGGCGCGCCACAGCATCTTGCGGGTGGTGCCGGCGTCGCACTCGATCTCCCGCACCCGGGTCAGCAGGTGCGGGAACAGCGCCTCGCCGACCCGCTCGCGCACCGCGGCGGGCAGGTCGGTCATCTGCCGCGGGTCGGCGACCAGCCGCCCGAAATAGTGGTTGGCCAGCTGTTTGGCGCGGAAGGCGGGCAGGCCGAGCTCCGCGACGGCGGCGGCGCGGGCCTCCTCGTCGAGGTCGGCGAGGTGGCGCGGCGGCATGGCGCGGCGCGGGGCGTCGAATACCAGCGGCAGGGATGTGGACATGATGGCCCCACCAGTATGCCCGGCCGGCCCGGTCAGGCCAGCAGCGTGAGCACGATCCAGCTGGCCACCGCCGACGGCAGCATGGCGTCGATGCGGTCCATCAGCCCGCCGTGGCCGGGCAGCAGGGTGCCCATGTCCTTGATGCCCAGGTCGCGCTTGAACTGCGACTCGACCAGGTCGCCGAGGGTGCCGGTGATGACCAGCATCACGCCCAGCGCGACACCGGCCCACCACGGCTTGTCCAGCAGGAAGACCACCGCCAGGGTGGCCGCGGTGCCGCCGAACAGCAGCGACCCGGCGAAGCCCTCCCAGGACTTCTTCGGGCTGATGGTCGGCACCATCAGGTGTCTGCCGAACAGCACCCCGGCGGTGTAGCCGCCGATGTCGGAGAACACCACCCCGAGCATGAGCGCGAACACCCGCTCCGGCCCGTCGGCCGGGTAGATGAGCAGCGCGCCGAACGCGGCGAACAGCGGCACCCAGGTGGCCAGAAAGACGGTGGCGGCGATGTCGCGCGAGTACGTCGTCGGTGCGGCACCGTCCGGCCGGGCCCCGCCCTGGGCGAACAGCCGCCAGATCATGCACACCACGACGGTCGCGGCGAACCCGCCCAGCGCCCCGGCCGGCCCGAACGGCCAGGTCAGCCACACGGTGGCCTGGCCGCCGAGCAGCAACGGCACCAGCGGGACGACGTAACCGGCCTCGCCGAGCCGGCGGCTCACCTCCACGGTGCCGATCGCCGCGGCAGCCGCCACCACGCCGATCCAGACGTACGGCGCGAGCAGCAGCACCGCGATCAGACCGCCGCCGAGGAGCACCCCGACGGCGATCGCGGCGGGAAGGTTCCGTCCGGCGCGGGAGGGCTTCTTCGAGCCCGGATCCGACGACCGGGCCTCGGTGTCTGCCATGAGTCCCAAACCGCTGCCGGTCCCGTCAGACCTCGAGCAGCTCACCTTCTTTGTGCTTGACCAGTTCGTCGATCTGTGCGGTGTAGTTGTGGGTGGTCTTGTCCAGATCCTTCTCGGCGCGGCTCACCTCGTCCTCGCCGGCCTCGCCGTCCTTCTTGATCCGGTTGAGCTCCTCCATCGCCTTGCGGCGGATGTTGCGGATCGAGACCTTGGCCTCCTCGCCCTTGGCACGGGCCTGCTTGACCAGGTCGCGCCGGCGCTCCTCGGTCAGCGGCGGGATGGCCACCCGGATGACGTTGCCGTCGTTGGTGGGGTTGACGCCCAGGTCCGAGTTGCGGATGGCGTCCTCGATGTTGCGCAGCTGGCCGGCCTCGTAGGGCTTGATGACGACCAGCCGTGCCTCGGGCACGTTGATGCTCGACAGCTGGGTGATCGGGGTCGGAGTGCCGTAGTAGTCCACCGACACGCGCGAGAACATGCCGGGGTTGGCACGGCCGGTCCGGATGGACGCGAGTTCGTCGCGCGCCACCGCCACGGCCTTCTCCATCTTCTCTTCGGCGTCGAAGAGGGTTTCGTCGATCACGGTTGTGTCTCCCGTCGCTTTGCTCGCCCGGCCGTGCGGCCCTCAGCTGGTGACCAGCGTTCCGATCTTCTCACCGGCGACCGCCCGGGCGATGTTGCCATCGGTGAGCAGATTGAACACCAGGATCGGCATGCCATTGTCCATGCACAGGCTGAACGCCGTCGCGTCGGCGACGCGCAGCCCGCGGTCGATCACCTCGCGGTGGGTGACCACGCGCAGCAGTTCGGCGTTCGGATTGACCCGCGGGTCGTCGGTGTACACCCCGTCGACCGCCTTGGCCATCAGCACCACCTCGGCGCCGATCTCCAGGGCGCGCTGGGCGGCCGTGGTGTCGGTGGAGAAGTACGGCAGCCCCATGCCGGCGCCGAAGATCACCACCCGGCCCTTCTCCAGGTGCCGGCGGGCGCGCAGCGGGATGTAGGGCTCGGCGACCTGCCCCATGGTGATGGCGGTCTGCACCCGGGTCTGGATGCCTTCCTTCTCCAGGAAGTCCTGCAGCGCAAGGCTGTTCATCACGGTGCCGAGCATGCCCATGTAGTCCGACCGGCTGCGCTCCATGCCGCGCTGCTGCAGCTGGGCGCCGCGGAAGAAGTTCCCGCCCCCGATCACCACGGCGACCTGCACCCCGGCGCGGACCACCTCGGCGATCTGGCGGGCGACCTGGTGGACGACGTCGGGGTCGAGGCCGACCTGGCCGCCGCCGAACATCTCGCCACCGAGCTTGAGCAGCACACGTGAGTACAGGGGCTTGAACGGCGGGCGATCGCCTGCGCCGTCGGGGCTGCTACCTTCCGCCATCCGACTCCTTCACCGGTTCCCGCATGCACCTGCCGCCGCCCCGCATCCGGCGCGGACGGCCCCCATAATCCTGCCTCATCCGGCGCCCCGCCCCGCATGGGGGCCGGTCGGCCGGCCCCGAGCCTGCACCTGAGGGTATCGCCGGTGCGGCCGCGGGCGACCGGCTTCGCCCGGATCCCGCGGGTCGCCGAGCGCCCCGTGCGCCCGCGGCTACGGCGCGGTGTCGATGCGCGGCCAGGGCCGGGCCTCTTCGAGCTCGTAGGCCAGCCGCAGCAGCAGCGCCTCCTGGCCGAGGTCGGCGGCGAACATCATGCCCACCGGCAGCCCGTCGGCCGACCTGCCCAGCGGCAGCGAGATCGCCGGTTCCCCGGTGACGTTCTGCAGCGGCGTGAACGCCACCCAGTCGACGAGCCGGGCGATGATCTGCTCGTACGGCGCGGTGGGGTCGAGATGGCCGATCCGCGGCGGCACGTCGGCCAGGGTCGGCATGAGCACCACGTCGTAGTCGCGGGCCAGCCGGGCGGTGATCCGGCGGGTGGCCGCCAGCCGGGCGATGGCGACCGGGACCCGGTGCAGGTTGCGGGCGGCGTGCGCCTCCAGGCCGAGGGTGAGGTTGTCCAGCCGGCCCCGGTCGAAGGACGGCCCGAAGCTGCGCCGGCCGCCGCGCACCAGCGCGAAGGCCAGAAACGCCCAGTAGAGCAGGAAGTCGTCGGCGAACCGCCGCGGCACCGGGTTGTCGATCTCGGTGACGCGGTGGCCGAGCTCCTCGAGCAGCGCGGCCGTCTTCAGGGTCAGGTCGCGCACCTCGGGGGCGGCGTCGCGCACCGGGGACCGGGTGCACACCGCGATCCGCAGCCGCTCGGTGCCCGGGCCGGTGACGTCGCCGACCGGCGGCAGCTTCGGGTTGGGATGGATCCGTTCCAGCTCGCGGTAGAACGCCGCGGTGTCGCGGACGCTGCGGGTCAGCACGCCGTTGGCGACGATGCGCAGCGGCATGCGCCGCATGTCGGCGTCCAGCGGGGTGCGGCCGCGGGTCGGCTTGAGGCCGACCAGGCCGGTGCAGGACGCCGGGATGCGGATGGAGCCGCCGCCGTCGTTGGCGTGCGCGATGGGCACCACGCCGGCGGCGACGAACGCGCCGGAACCCGACGAGGAGGCGCCGGCGGTGAAGTCGGGGTGCCACGGGTTGCGCACCGGCCCGATGCGGGGGTGCTCGGCGGCGGCGCTGAACCCGAACTCCGACATCCGGGTCTTGCCGAGGTTCACCAGCCCGGTGGCCAGGTAGGCCCGCGCGGTGTCGCCGTGGGCCGGGGCCGGCCGCGGCCGCCAGGCGTCGGTGCCCTGCATGGTCGGCAGGCCGGCCACCGCGATGTTGTCCTTGAGGTAGGTCGGTACGCCGTCGAAGAACCCGCCGAACGGCCGGGTGGCGGCCGCGCGGGCGCGGGCGCGGTCGAAGTCGGCGCAGGCCAGACCGTTGAGGACCGGGTCGACCGCCTCGGTGCGCGCGATGGCGGCCTCGATCACCTCGGAGACGGAAACGCGGCGGGCCCGCAGCAGTGCTGCGAGTCCCACCGCGTCCAGGTCACCGAGCGCGTCGTCGCGATATGCGTGGATGCGAGCCACGCGCCCGATTCTTACACGCCGTCAGCGCGCCGCTGTCAGGGCTGCCCGACCTCGAACCGGACGAACCGGGTCACGGTCACGCCGGCCTCGTCGAGCAGCGCCTTGACGGTCTTCTTGTTGTCGGACACCGACGGCTGCTCGAGCAGCACGACGTCCTTGAAGAAGCCGTTGAGCCGGCCCTCGACGATCTTGGGCAGCGCCGCCTCCGGCTTGCCCTCGTTCTTGGCGGTCTCCTCGGCGATGCGCCGCTCGTTGGCCACCACGTCCTCCGGCACGTCCTCGCGCGAGAGGTACTTCGGCTTCAGCGCGGCGATCTGCAGCGCGGCGGCGTGCGCCGCCTCCTTGCCCTTCGCGGCGTCGCCGGCCTGGTACTCGACCAGCACACCGACCGCCGGCGGCAGGTCGGCGGCCCGCTTGTGCAGGTAGGTCTCGACGGTGCCGCCCAGGTAGGCCACCCGGCGCAGCTCGAGCTTCTCGCCGATCTTGGCCGACAGCTCGGTGATGAGCTGCTCGACGGTCTTGTCGCCGATCTTGGTGGCCTTGAGCACCTCGACGTCGTCGGTCCTGGCCTCGGCCGCGGCCGCCACGACCTGGTCGGCGAGCTGCTGGAACTCCGCGTTCTTGGCGACGAAGTCGGTCTCGGAGTTCAGCTCGATGAGCGCACCGTCCTTGGCGGCCACCAGGCCCTCGGCCGTGGAGCGCTCGGCGCGCTTGCCGACGTCCTTGGCGCCCTTGATACGGAGCAGCTCGACCGCCTTGTCGAAGTCGCCGTCGGCCTCGACCAGCGCGTTCTTGGAGTCGAGCATGCCGGCGCCGGTCAGCTCCCGAAGTCGCTTGACGTCGGCAGCGGTGAAGTTCGCCATTTCAGCCTTCCCTACGAGTTCTGGGGTTCGGTCGATTCGGTCGAGGCCTGGCCCTCGGCGGGGGCCTCGGAGGTGGCCGCGGTGGCCTCGGCGAGCAACTCCTGCTCCCACTCGGGCAGCGGCTCGGCCTCGACCTCCGGCTTCTCGCCGCCCTGGCCGGCGCGGGCCTGCAGCCCCTCGGCGACCGCGGAGGCGATCACCTTGGTCAGCAGCGCGGCCGAGCGGATGGCGTCGTCGTTGCCCGGGATCGGGTAGTCGACGAGGTCCGGGTCGCAGTTGGTGTCGAGGATCGCGATGACCGGGATGCCCAGCTTGCGGGCCTCGCCGACGGCGATGTGCTCCTTGTTGGTGTCGACGACCCAGATCGCCGACGGCACCTTCTGCATGTCGCGGATGCCGCCGAGGCTGCGCTCGAGCTTGTTCTTCTCGCGGGTCAGCATCAGGATTTCCTTCTTGGTGCGACCCTCGAAGCCACCGGTCTGCTCCATCGCCTCGAGCTCCTTGAGGCGCTGCAGCCGCTTGTGCACGGTGGAGAAGTTGGTGAGCATGCCGCCCAGCCAGCGCTGGTTGACGTACGGCATCCCGACGCGGGTGGCCTCCTCGGCGATGGCCTCCTGCGCCTGCTTCTTGGTGCCGACGAACAGGATGGTGCCGCCGTGGGCGACGGTCTCCTTGACGAACTCGTAGGCCTTGTCGATGTAGGTGAGCGTCTGCCGCAGGTCGATGATGTAGATGCCGTTGCGGTCGGTGAAGATGAACCGCTTCATCTTCGGGTTCCAGCGACGGGTCTGGTGCCCGAAGTGCGCGCCGCTGTCGAGCAGCTGCTTCATGGTCACGACGGCCATGTCTTTGCCCTTCGTTGTCGGTTGTCGCACGGCACCGGGTGATGCCGCGCCCTGGTGCCTGCCGAACACCGCACCCGTGCGCACACGGGACCGCACGGCATTCGCTCGGCTGCAGACACGCGAAGTCAGCCCGCGGGGTCGCGGAACTGCACGGTGCAGTCTACACGCTGGTGGCGGCGCCTTTTCCGGGCCCGGCTCCCCGGCCCGCCGGTGCACAGCCGCGCGCCCGTCCACAGCCTGCCGGGTCCGGGTTGCCGCAGGGCGGTCCGGTGCGCTGGGCTGGGCGGATGCGGGTGTTGCCGGCGTGCGCGGTGCCGGTGCTGGTCGCGGTGCTCGGGGCGGCCGCCCCGGCCGCGGCCGACGGGGCGCGGCTGGACTGGCCGCTGCGGCCCCGCCCGGCGGTGGTGCGCGGGTTCGACGCGCCCCGGCCGGACTGGCAGCGCGGACACCGCGGGGTGGATCTGGCCGGCACCCCGGGGCAGCCGGTGCACGCCGCGGCCGGTGGGACGGTGGTGTTCGCCGGGACGCTGGCGGGCCGACCGGTGGTGTCGGTGGCCCATCCGGGCGGGCTGCGCACCAGCTACGAGCCGGTGGCCGCGGCGGTGCGGCCCGGTCAGCCGGTGCCCGCCGGCGCGGTGCTCGGCGCGCTGCGCGCCGGGCATCCGGGGTGTCCGGCACCGGCCTGCCTGCACTGGGGCGCGATGTGGGGCGCGGCGGCGCGCGCCGACTACGTCGATCCGCTCGGCCTGCTGGCGGGCACCCCGGTGCGGCTCAAGCCGCTGCGGCGGGTCAGGCCCGTGGGTGGGCCCGGTCGTGCACGGCGCGCAGCCGGTTGAGGGTGACGTGGGTGTAGAGCTGGGTGGTGGCCAGCGTGGCGTGGCCGAGCAGCTCCTGCACCACCCGCAGGTCCGCCCCGCCCTCGAGCAGGTGGGTGGCCGCGCTGTGGCGCAGGCCGTGCGGGCCGATGTCGGGGGCGTCGGCGACGGCGGCGACGGTCCGGTGCACCACGGTGCGGGCCTGGCGCGGGTCGAGGCGGCGGCCGCGCGCGCCGAGCAGCAGCGCCGGGCCGGACTCGGCGGTGGCCAGCCGCGGCCGGCCGCGGGCCAGCCAGTCGTCGAGCGCCTCGTGGGCCGGCCGGCCGAACGGCACGCTGCGCGGCTTGTCGCCCTTGCCGAGCACCCGCACCAGCCGCCGCCCGGTGTCGACGTCGTCGATGTCCAGCCCGCACAGCTCACTGACCCGGATGCCGGTGGCGTACAGCATCTCGACGATCAACCGGTCCCGGATGGCGATCGGATCGCCTTCCTGGGCACCGGTTTTCGCCGCCTCCAGGGCGTCGGCGGCCTGGTCCGGGCGCAGCACGGCGGGCAGCGTGCGGTGGGCCTTGGGCAGCTGCAGCCGCAGCGCCGGGTCGGTGGCCAGGTAGCCGCGCCGGGTGGCCCAGGCGGTGAACGTCTTGACCGCCGAGGCGCGCCGGGCCAGCGTGGTGCGGGCCGCGCCGGCGGCGGCCTGCGCGGCCAGCCAGGACCGCAGCGCGGGCAGGGTGAGGCCGTCGAGGCCGCGCTCGCCGAGGAAGTCGAACAGCGCGCGCAGGTCGGTCAGGTAGGCGCGGCAGGTGTGCGCCGACCGGGCGCGTTCCAGCGCCAGGTGGTCGGCGAACTCGTCGAGGATGGCCGGCACGTCCACTCCCCTACCGTGGCAGACGACCGCGGTTCAGCAGGTGACGCGGCGCAGCGTGTCGGGGGTGAGGTCGGCCCGGGTCGGGTAGCCGTCGACGGCCATGATGAGGTCGGCCTCGGCCAGCAGCGACCGCAGCACGTGCACCACCCCGTCGGTGCCGCCGAGGGCCAGGCCGTAGACGTAGGGCCGGCCGATGCCGACCGCGGTGGCGCCCAGCGCGAGCGCCTTGACGATGTCGGCGCCGCTGCGGACGCCGGAGTCGAACAGCACCGGCATGCCGTCGGCGGCCGCGACGACGCCGGGCAGGCAGTCCAGCGCGGGCAGGCCGCCGTTGGCCTGGCGGCCGCCGTGGTTGGAGCAGTAGATGCCGTCCACGCCGTGGTCGCGGGCGCGCCGCACGTCGTCGGGGTGGCAGATGCCCTTGAGGATCAGCGGCAGGTCGGTCAGCGATCGCAGCCAGGGCAGGTCGTCCCAGGTGAGCGGGTTGCCGAAGAGCTGCACCCAGCGCAGCACGACGGCCTGCGGGTCGGCCTCCGGGGGCTGGACCAGCCCGGCGGTGAACACCGGGTCGCTGGTGTAGTTGGCCAGTGAATGTCCGCGCAGCTGCGGGAAGTTCGACATGGCCAGGTCCCGGGGACGCCAGCCGGGGATCCAGGTGTCGAGGGTGACGATGAGCGCCCGGTAACCGGCGCGTTCGGCGCGCTGCACCAGGCTGGCGGCCAGGTCCCGGTCGGTCGGCGTGTAGAGCTGGAAGAAGCCGGGGGTGGCGCCGAGTTCGGCGGCGACGTCCTCGAGCGGGTCCTGGGTCAGGGTGGAGACGGCCAACGGGATGCCGGTGACCGCGGCGGCGCGGGCGCAGGCGAGGTCGCCGTGCCCGTCCTGGGCGCAGATGCCGGCCACCCCGATCGGGGCCATGAACACCGGTGCGGGCAGGGTCATCCCGAACAGTTCGGTGCGCAGGTCGCGCTCGGTGGCGCCGACGAGCATGCGCGGCACGAGGCCCCACTGGTCGAAGGCGGCGACGTTGGCGCGCTGGGTGCGTTCGTCGCCTGCGCCGCCGGCCACGTACGACCACACCGACGCCGGCAGTGCCGCGCGGGCGCGTTCCTCGAGTTCGGCGAACGCCATCGGGTATTTCGGCAGCACGCCGGACAGGCCGTTGAGGTAGATCTCGATCTGGTAGTCGCCGAAGGCCATGGGTGAGAGCGTGCCAAAGGCCTCAGCCGGCGGTGGCCGATTCCCGCGCCTCGCGTTCGGCGAGTTCGCGTTTCCACTGCCGGAAGGTCTCCTCGGTGCGGCCGCGCCGCCAGTATCCGGAGATCGAGGCCGCCCACCGGCCGGTGACGCCGCGTTCGTTGCGGATGTACGGCCGCAGGTTGTGCATGACGGCCTGGGCCTCGCCGTGGATGAACACCTGTACCTGGCCGGGCAGCCAGTCGGTCTCGCGGACCGCGGCGATGAGCGGGGCGTGGTCGCCGGCCTTGTCCTCGGGGACCAGGTCGGCGCGGCCGCCGCGGTAGATCCAGCGCACCTGCACCCCGGGCGGGGCGTCGAGGTCGATCTCGTCCTCGGGCCCGGCCACCTCGATGAAGGCCTTGCCGACGGCGTTGCGCGGCAACGCCTCCAGGACCTTGCCGATGGCGGGCAGGGCGGACTCGTCGCCGGCCAGCAGGTGCCAGTCGGCCGCCGGGTCGGGGGTGTAGGCGCCGCCGGGGCCCATCAGGTAGGCGGGCCGGCCGATCTCGACGGCCTGGGCCCACGGCCCGGCCACCCCGTGGTCGCCGTGGATGACGAAATCGATGGTCAGTTCCCGCCGTTCGGCATCGGCGCGGCGCACGGTGTAGGTGCGCACGGTGGGCCGCTGCTCGGCGGGCAGCACGCCGAAGCTGTCGAGGGTCAGCGGTTGCGGCAGCGCGGCGACGTCGACGCGGTCGTCGACGATGACGAGTTTAACGTAGGCATCGGTGAACTCGTTGGGGGTGAAGGTGTCGAACCCGTTGCCGCCGAGCACCAGCCGCAGCAGATGCGGGCCGATCCGCTCCTTGCGGACCACCTCGAACGTGTGCACCGGGCGTCCCGCCACGTCGTCTCCCCTCGTCGGCCGTCGGGCTCGACTATACGGGCGGCCGCAGCCGCCACCGGCCGTCGCGCCGGGTGACCAGCCCGGCCAGCTCCAGCAGTGCCAGCGCGCCGAGCACCCGCGGCGCCGGCAGCCCGGCGGCCACCGCGAGCTCGTCGGGGGTGCGCCAGCCGCGGGCCGGCAGCGCGTCGTGCACCCGCCGCTCGGTCTCCCCCAGCCCGTCCAGCGGCGCGGCCGGGTGCGCCGGCTCGCCGGCCAGCTCGCCGGCCCGGCCGACGAGTTCCACGATCTCCTCGGCACGGCCGACGAGTTCGGCGCCGTCGCGCAGCAGCACGTGACAGCCCGCCGAGGCCGCGGAGGTGACCGGGCCGGGCACCGCGCAGACCGGCCGGCCCAGGGCGCGGGCCCAGGCGGCGGTGTTGGCTGCCCCGCTGCGCAGGCCCGCCTCCACCACCACGGTGGCGCCGGCGAGCGCGGCGACCAGCCGGTTGCGGGTGAGGAAGCGCAGCCGCGCCGGCCGGGTGCCGGGCGGGTACTCGCTGACCACCAGGCCGTCCTCGGCGATGCGGCGCAGCAGCGCGGTGTGCCCGGCCGGGTACGGCACGTCGAGGCCCGCGGCCAGCACCGCCACCGTCAGCCCCTCGGTCGCCAGGGCGGCGCGGTGGGCCGCGCCGTCGATGCCGTAGGCGCCGCCGGAGACCACCGCGACGTCGCGCTGCACCAGCCCGGCGGCCAGGTCGGCCGCGACGTGCAGGCCGTAGCCGGTGGCCGCCCGGGTGCCGACTAGTGCGGCCGCCCGGTCGGCCACCGCGTCCAGCCGGGCCGGGCCCGCCGCCCACAGCACCAGCGGCGGGTGCCCGTCCGGCCGGGCGCCCGCCCCGGCGAACGCCCGGAAGGCCCAGGCCGGCCACTCGTCGTCGTCCGGGGTGACCAGTCGCCCACCCAACGCGTCGAGCACGTCGAGATCCTCTGCGGCGCAGTCGAGTTCGCGTCTCGCGGCGGTGCGCTCGGCGAGCCGTCCGGTGACCTCGCCGCGCCGGATGCGTGCGGCGGCCGCCACCGGGCCCACCTGCCCCACCAGGGCGGCGAGGTCCGGGCAGGGTGGTTCGGCGACCCGGGACAGGTAGGCCCACGCCAGCCGCTCGGCCCGGCTCACGGCAGCCCCCTGGCCTGCCGGAAGCTCAGCGCGGCGCCGACGTCGTCCGGGTCGGGCCGGGTGCGGCCGTGCAGGTCGGCCAGCGTCCAGGCCACCCGCAGGCAGCGGTCCACGCCGCGGATGCTCAGCTGGCCGCGGTCGAGGGCGTCGGTGAGCGGCTGCATCGCCTTCGGGCCGGGCCGGAACCGGCGCCGCAGCAGCGGGCCGCTCACCTCGGCGTTGGTGGCGATGCCGTAGGGCCGCCAGCGTTCGGCGGCGGCCGCCCGGGCGGCGGCCACCCGGGCCCGCACCGCGGCGGTGGACTCGGCGGCCTCGGTGCCGAACGCCCCGGCCCGCACCGGGTGCATCTCCACCCGCAGGTCCACCCGGTCCAGCAGCGGCCCGGACAGCTTGCCCAGGTAGCGGCGTTTGACCTGGGGCGGACAGGTGCAGTCGCGCGGGTCTGCCGGGGCGCACGGGCACGGGTTGGCCGCCAGCACGAGCTGGAACCGCGCCGGGTAGCGCACCACCCCGTCGCGCCGCGCGATGCGGACCTCGCCGTCCTCCAGCGGGGTGCGCAGCGCCTCGAGGGCGGCGGCGCCGATCTCGGCGCACTCGTCGAGGAAGAGCACGCCGCGGTGGGCGCGGCTGACGGCACCGGGCCGGGCCAGCCCGGCGCCACCGCCGACCAGCGCGGCCACGCTGGAGGTGTGGTGCGGGGCGACGAACGGCGGCCGGGTGATCAGCGGGGTGTGCTCCGACAGCAGCCCGGCCACCGAGTGGATGGCCGTGACCTCCAGCGCCTCGGCCTCGCTCAGCGGCGGCAGCAACGCCGGAAGCCGTTGGGCCAGCATGGTTTTACCGACGCCGGGCGGGCCGGTGAGCATGAGGTGGTGGGCACCGGCGGCGGCCACCTCCACCGCGTAGCGGGCCTGCAGCTGGCCCACCACGTCGGCCAGATCCGGTTGCGGGTCCTGGATTTCGGCGCTCGCCTCGACCCGCCCGGCCAGTTCACTCTTGCCCGTCAACCAGGCCTGCAACTGGCGCAGGGTGTGCACGCCGAGCACCTCGATACCGTCGACGAGGCCGGCCTCGGCGAGGTTTCCGGCCGGCACCACCACCGCGGGCCAGCCCTCGCGTTTGGCGGCCAGCACCGCCGGCAGCACCCCCTTGACCGGCCGCACCCGCCCGTCCAGCGCCAGCTCGCCGAGCAGCACCGTCCGGTCCAGCCGGGGCCAGCGCGCTCTGGTGTGCGCCGCGAGCACCGCGCAGGCCAGCGCGATGTCGTAGACCGAGCCCATCTTCGGCAGTGTGGCCGGGGACAGCGCCAGCGTGAGCCGCGCCATCGGCCAGGAGTTGCCGCAGTTGGTGATCGCCGCGCGCACCCGGTCCCGGGACTCCTGCAGCGCGGCGTCGGGCAGCCCGACCAGGTGCACCCCGGGCAGCCCGGCGGTGATGTCGGCCTCGATCTCGACGATCTCGCCGGTCAGCCCGCGCACCGCGACCGAGAACGCCCGTCCCAGCGTCATCTCAGCCCACCCCCGGCAGGTGCCGCAGCCGCGGGGTGCCACGGCCGAGACGGACCGCGATGAGGTCGATGCGCACCGCGTCCCAGCCGCCGGGGTGGGCGGCCAGCCACAGCGCGGCCAGCCGGCGCAGCCGGCGCGCCTTGGCCGCGGTGACCGCCTCCACCGCGTCGAATCCGTCGCCGGTGCGGGTCTTGACCTCGACGAACACCACGGTGCGGGTGGCCGGGTCGGCGGCGACGATGTCGAGTTCGCCGTAGCGGCAGCGCCAGTTTCGCCCGAGCACCCGCAGGCCGAGGCCGGTGAGGTGGTCGACGGCGAGTTGTTCGCCCAGGGCGCCGATCTCGGCGCGACTCATCGTGGTCATGGCCCCAGCCTGGGCCGGGACACCGACGGATCCGCGCACTCAGCGCCGGTTATCCCCAGACCAGGATCGATCCACAGACCCCGGCCCGGGAATTGCGGGCCGTCAGGACAACTCGTCCAGCAGCGCCCCGAGCTGGCCCGGCGACAGCGACACTCCGCACCGGTTGCGCAGGTCGGTCAGCGGCTGGGCGATCCCGCGCAGGTCGAAGTACTCGTTGGGGTGGGCGGTGAAATAGCCGCGCACGGACTCCTGCGCCTGCGCGGCGGGCAGCTTGGCCGCCTCGGTGAGCACCGCGTCGGCGTCGGGATGACTGGTCAGGTAGGCGCCGGCGGCGGCCAGCACCTGGCTGGCGGTGGTGGCGGCGTTGCCGGCGCTGCACGGGTCGGGCTGGGCCCCGGCCGGGGCGGCGAACCAGCCGACGGCGAGGATGCCCAGCGCACCGCCGCACGCGATGCTGCGAGTCAGGTTGGTCACCAGCGGCAGTCTACGTCCGACCCCCCGGAACCCGAACCCCTAGAACGGGGCGCTGCTCGAGTGCCAGTCGGATTCCTCGCTGCGCGGCCCGAACCGGCGGATGTAGTCCTCGTGCATCCGGGCCTTCTTCTGCCGCTCGACGTCGTCGATGAGCTTGGGCGGGATGCCGTGCTGGGCCAGCCGGTGGCGGCGCCACACCTTGTTCAGCGCGACCGACATCAGGATCGCCCAGATGTAGATCGGCACGGTCATCTCCATGTGCACGTACAGGCTGGCCGGCAGCAGCCACAGCGGCGCGAGCACGAAGATCGGCGGGATCGCCATCCGGAGCACGTGCCGGCGGATCGCCCCCGGACCGGTGAGGTCGTTGGCCACCCAGTCCCGCATCGAGTCGGGCAGCCGTTTGCCGTACGAGTAGAGGATGTACTGCCACAGGTTGGGCTTGTCCGCGGCCATCTGTCTTCCTAGCTGTCGTGGGGGCGTTCGGGGGAACTGTTGTCGGTCCGGGCCGGCCGGGCTGCCGGCAGCGCGCCGGCGGCCAGGGCCGCGGCGTTGATCCGGGTGAGCACCTCGCGCAGGTGCTCGAGCTCGGCCAGGTCCACGCCGAGCCGTTCGACCACCGCCGCCGGGATGGACAGCGCGCGGCTGCGCAGCGCGATGCCCTGCCCGGTCAGCCGGACCTCGGTGGTCCGTTCGTCGGTCGCCGACCGGGCCCGGGTGATCAGCCCCAACGCCTCGAGCCGTTTGAGCATCGGCGACAGCGTGGCCGAGTCGAGCTGCAGCACCTCGGCGATCTGTTTGACCGTCATGGGTGGCCGGTCCGGGCCGGCCACCTTGTGATGGTCCCACAGCGCGAGCATCACCAGGTACTGCGGGTGGGTCAGCCCGAGCGGCTCGAGCAGCGGCCGGTACACCGCGAGCACCGCACGGTTGGTGACCGCGAGCGCGAAGCACACCTGCTGCTCGAGGGCGAGGGGGTCGATGTCCTGCGCGGCGGTCACAACCCCATCGTGCCCTAATAGTTAGGGCACGATCAATCTGCGTGCGACGTAATTCAGGTCACGTCCGGTCGGCGATCAGCCCCTCCTGCGCCAGCGTCGCGGTGACCACCCCGTCGGCGGTGACCAGGCCGGCGGTGACCACCCCGCGGCCGCGGCCGGCGGCCGGCGAGACGCACTCCAGCAGGTTCCAGGCGTCGGCGCGCAGCGGGCGGTGGAACCACACCGCGGCGTCGGTGGTGCCGCTGCGGTGGGTGCGGGCGGCCATCGAGTGGCCGTGTACCTGCAGGGCGGGGTCGATCAGGTAGACGTCGGTGACGTAGACGGCGACGAGGGTGTGCAGCAGCGGGTCGTCGGGCAGCGGCACCGTGGCCCGCCACCACAGGAACCGCACGAACGACTCCCCCACCCCCTCGTCGACGATGCGGATGTCGAGCTCGTCGGCCGGCAGCGACGGGGCGGGCCCGGCCGGCCCGGTGCGCGGCAGCGCCTCGGGGTCGGCCGGGATGAAGTCGCGCCGGCCGTGCTCGGGGCCGGGCAGCGCGACGGCGAACGACGCGGTGGCGGTGGTCAGTAACCGGCCGCCCTGGTGCGCCTCGATGCGCCGGGCGCTGGCGGTGCGGCCGTCGAACACCCGGGTCACGGTGTACTGCACGGGTTCCCCGGCGTCCCCGGCGCGCAGGAACTGCAGGTGCAGGTTGACCGGGGCGCGGTCGGGTTCGACGGTGCGGGCCGCCGCGGCCAGGCTCTGGGCGAGCAGCTGGCCGCCGTAGGCGCGTTTGCCCGCCGGGCCGGCACCGGCGCCGATCCAGACGTCCGCCCCTTCCCCGGGGCGCAGGGTCAGCACGTCGACGAGCACACTCATGATTGCGATTCCGTTGCCCCGACCCTCGATTCGACGACCTTCGATGCGACGAGTTCGGCGATCTCGGCGGGTGCCATGCCGAGCCAGGAGGCCAGCACCGCGGCGGTGTCGTCGCCGAGGGCGGGGGCCGGTTCGGCCGGCGGGTAGACCCCGTCGATCGCCATCGGCAGCCCGGGCGCGTAGTGGCGGCCGATGCGCGGCTGGTCGAGCTCGGTGAACAGCGGGTTGGCGCGCACCCGGTCCTCGCGGGCGACGGTGGCGAAGTCGCGGTAGCGCTCCCACAGCACCGAGGTGCCCGCGAGCGCCTCGGCGATCTCGGCGGCGGTGCGCTCCCGGAACCACCCGGTGAACAGCCCGGTCAGCACGTCGCGGTGGCGGTACCGGTCGCCCTCCCGGCGGAAGTCCGCGCCCAGCGCCTCCTCCACCGCCGCAACGGCTTTCGTGGTGCCGGTGAGCTCGGTCAGGTCGCGGAAGTGGCGCGGGGTGAGCGCGACGACCAAGAACGCCGCCCCGTCGGCGGAGGTGAAGTGCTCGGCGTAGCTGCCGTAGAGCGCGTTGCCGATGCGGGGCCGGGCGCTGCCGTTGATCATCGGCTCGGTCAGGAAACCGAGGTTGCCGGCGACCGCCAGCGCGACGTTCTCCAGCGGGATGACGATGTGCCGGCCGGCGCCGGTGCAGTCACGCTCGCGCAGCGCGGTGACCACCGCCAGCGCGGTGTAGAGCCCGCAGGCGACGTCCCAGGCCGGCAGCACGTGGTTGACCGGGGTGTCCAGCTCGGCCGGCCCGGTCACCAGCGGGAAGCCGACCGCGGCGTTGACGGTGTAGTCCACCCCGGTGCCGCCGTCGGCGCGGCCGGTGACCTCGACCTGGATCAGATCGGGCCGCTCGGCCGACAGCGACTCGTAGCCGTGCCAGTCCCGGCCGGTGGCGTTGGTGATGAACACACCGGCCTCGGTGATGAGCCGGCGCACCAACCGCTGCCCGGCCGCCGCGCGCAGATCGACCGCCACCGAGCGTTTGCCCTTGTTCAGCCCGGCCCAGTAGATGCTCTCGCCGTCGGCGGTGACCGGCCAGCGGCGGTAGTCGGCCGCGCCGCCGATCGGGTCGACGCGGATCACCTCGGCACCGAGCTGGGCCAGCGTCATGCCCGCCGAGGGCACCGCGACGAAGCTGGCGATCTCCACGATCCGCACCCCGGCCAGCGGGCGCGCCGACGGCGTCGTCTGCGTCACCAGCTCAACGTATCAAGACCGCCGGGCGGCGCAGAGCCGTTGTGCGGCGGCCTCGATGCGCGCCTCGTCGACGAGCACGTGGGCGGCGGCGGCGCCGAGCGGAATGAAGGTGTCGGCGCCGGCCACCCGGGCGATCGGGCCGGCAAAACCGTGGTCGATCAGCGCGGTGACGACACCCTCGCTCACCCCGCCGCTCGCGCGGGTCTCGTCGACGACGAGCACCCGGCCGGTCGCGCGGGCGGCGCGCAGCATGTCCGCCACCGGCAGCGGGGCCAGCCAGCGCAGGTCGAGCACCCGCACGCCGATGCCGGCGCGGCGCAGCCGGGCGGCCGCCCGCAGGCTCATCCGCAGCCCGTTGCCGAAGGTGAGCACGGTCAGGTCGGTGCCGTCGCCGTAGCAGCGGGCGGTGCCGATGCGGGTCATCGGCCGCCGCGGGTAGGCCGCCAGCCAGCCGCCGTCGCCCTCGACGTGCAGGTCGCGGGTGTGGTACAGGGCGATCGGTTCGAGGAACACGCACACCGCGCCGGCCGCCCGGGCCGCGCGCACGCAGGCGTGCAGCATGGCGGCGGCGTCGTCGGGGCGGGCCGGGGAGGCGATGACGATGCCGGGGATCTCGCGCAGCGCGGCGACCGCGTTGTCGTTGTGGAAGTGCCCGCCGATGCCCCGCTGGTAGGCGTAGCCGGCGATGCGCACCACCATCGGGTTGCGGTAGCGCCGGTCGGAGAAGAACTGCAGGCTGGCGGCCTCGCCGCGGAGCTGGTCGACGGCGTTGTGCAGGTAGGCCAGGTACTGGATCTCCGGGATGGGCAGCAGCCCGGAGATCCCCGCGCCCAGCGCCAGGCCGAGGACGGTCTGCTCGTCGAGCAGGGTGTCGAACACCCGGGCCGGCCCGGCGTGGGCGAGCAGGCCCCGGGTGACGCCGTACACCCCGCCCTTGCGGGCCACGTCCTCGCCGAAGACGAGCGCCTCCGGGTAGCGGTCGAGCACCTCCCGCAGTGCCCGGTTGATGGCGGCGGCCAGGGTGAGCGGCGGCCCGTCCGGCTCCAGTCGGTCGGCGGTCTCGGACGTGGCGGCCACCGCCTCGTCGAGGGTGCGCCGCAGCGGGGCGGTGACGGCCGCGGCGTCGGCCAGCCGGGCCGACCCGGCGGCCTCGGCGGCGGCCGCGGCCACCCGCGCGCGGGTGGCCTCGTAGCGTTCCAGCACCTGCTTCGGGGTCAGGATGTGCTGTTCGACAAGGGCTTTCGCGGTGCCCAGCAGCGGGTCGCGGGCGTAGTCGGCGGTGATCTGCGCCGGGCTGCGGTAACCGGGTTCGTAGTCGCTGCCGGCGTGGCCCATCAGCCGCACGGTGCGCAGGTGCAGGAAGGCCGGGCGGCGCCGGCGCCGCACGTACCCGGCGGCGGCCGCGGCCGCCTCGAACACCGCCGCCGGGTCGGCGCCGTCGGCGGGGAAATACGCCGGCCCGAACCGGGCTGCCCAGGTGTGTTCGATCCAGCCGGCCGGGGTCGGCACGCTGATGCCGATGCCGTTGTCCTCGCAGACCAGCAGCAGCGGCAGCGGCAGCCCGCGGTAGGCGGCGTGCAGCGCGGCGTTGATCGCGCCGGTGGCGGTGGAGTGGTTGGCCGAGGCGTCGCCGAAGCTGCACACCACCACCGCGTCGGCCGGCCACGCGCAGGGCACGCCGAGCTTGCGGGCGCGGCCGACGGCGAACGCGGTGCCGACCGCGCGCGGCAGGTGCGAGGCGATGGTGGAGGTCTGCGGGATGATCGCCAGGTCGTGCCGGCCGAACACCTTGTGCCGACCGCCCGAGATGGGGTCGGCCGCGGCGGCGACCACCCCGGCCAGCACGTCGCGCAGTGCCTCGCCCGGGTCCGCGACCTGTTGGGCGCGGGCGAGATAGAAACCGCCGGAACGGTAGTGCAGCAGCGCGGGGTCGGTGGGCCGCAGGGCGGCGGCCACCGCGGCGTTGCTCTCGTGGCCGGCCGAGCCGATGGTGTAGTAGCCCCGGCCGGCCGCCCGCAGTTGCCGGGCCGCGAAGTCCAGGTGCCGGCTGCCGGCCTGGGCGTCGAACAGGGCCAGCAGCGCCGTGGCGTCCAGCGGCCCGGCCGGGCCCGGCTCGGGCGGCGGCCGCCAGGCCGCCACGGTGGCGGTGAAGTGCTCGTCGATCGGCTCGGCCACGCGGCTCAGACGAGTTCGACGGCGTCGGCGATGGACTGCAGCACCCGGCTGGGCCGGTAGGGGTAGCGTTCGATGTCCTCCACGCTGGTGGACCCGGTGAGCACCAGGATGGTCTCCAGGCCCGCCTCGATGCCGGCCACGACGTCGGTGTCCATCCGGTCGCCGACCATCACCGTGTGCTCGGAGTGGGCCTCGATGCGGTTCATCGCGCTGCGGAACATCATCGGGTTGGGCTTGCCGACGAAGTAGGGCTCCCGGCCGGTGGCCCGGGTGATCAGGGCGGCCACCGACCCGCAGGCCGGCAGCGGACCCTCCGCCGACGGCCCGGTCACGTCCGGGTTGGTGGCGATGAACCGGGCCCCGCGCAGGATCAGCCGGATCGCCTTGGTGATCGCCTCGAAGGAGTAGGTGCGGGTCTCGCCGAGCACCACGAAGTCCGGGTCGATGTCGGTGAGCGTGTAGCCGGCCTCGTGCAGCGCGGTGGTCAGTCCGGCCTCACCGATGACGTAGGCCGAGCCGTTGGGCTGCTGGGTGCGCAGGAACGACGCGGTGGCCAGCGCCGAGGTCCAGATGGCCTGCTCGGGCACCTCCAGCCCGGAGCGCGCCAGCCGGGCCGCGAGGTCGCGCGGGGTGTAGATCGAGTTGTTGGTCAGCACCAAGAACGGGCGCTGTTTCTCGGCCAGGCGCTGCAGGAACTCGGCCGCACCCGGCAGGGCGCGGTCCTCGTGCACCAGCACGCCGTCCATGTCGGTCAGCCAGCACAGTGGAGCACCCATCGGTCCCGTCCCTCAGTCGCCCTCGGCATGACACACCATGACCGGAATCGTGCTGTGCTGCAACAGGTTCAAGCTGGTGGAGCCGAGCAGTGCGCCGGCCAGGGCGTTGCGGCCGCGGGTGCCGACCACGATCAGCTGCGCGGTGGCGGCGTGCTGCAGCAGCGCCCGGGCCGGGCCCTCGTGCTCCAGGTGGCACTCCGCGCGCACCCCGGGATGGCGTTTGTTGACCGCGTCGACGGTCTCGACGAGCTCGGTGAGTTGCGCGGCCTCCAGGGCCTCCCAGTCCACCACGAACGGGATGGCCGGCGCCCCCGGCGGCAGCGCGGCCGTCCAGGACCGCACCGCCCGCACCGGCACGTCGAACGCCTCGGCGAGCTCGAAGGCGGCCTCCAGCGCGACCTGGCCGTGCGCGCTGCCGTCCACCCCGACCACGATCGGGTCGCGGCCCGGGGCGGCCGCCCCGCCGCGCCAGGCCACCACCGGGCAGTGCGCGTGGGTCGCCACCGCCAGCGTGGTGGAGCCGAGCAGCAGCGCGCGGGCCGCCGACAGCTCGTTGCCGCCGAGCACGATCAGCCGGGCGGTGCGGCTGGCCACGATGAGCGCCCGGTCGGCGGGCTCGCTGTGCGACTCGGTGTCGATCCGCAGGTCCGGCCAGGCGGCGCGGACCGCGTCGGCGGCGTCGGCGAGGAAGATCTGCGAACTGTCGGCCTGGTAGGACATGATCGCCGCGCGGATGGCGGCCGCCGCGTCGGTGAGGTTGCGGCCCAGGCTGGGCATGGCGTGCACGATGTGCAGCGGCGCGCCGATCCGGGTCGCGACCGCCCCGGCCCAGCGGGCCGCCGCGATGGCGATGTCGCTGCCGTCGATGCCGACGACGACCGCGCCGGTGGTGTCCGCCATGGATGTCACTCCTTCACGTCTCGGTGCCGGGTGCGGGCCGCCTCGAGCAGCAGCCGGCGCTCGGCCGCGGCCACCGTGCGGCGCGCGGCGGTCACCGCGTCCGGGTTGACCGAGATCGAGGTGATCCCCATCCGCACCAGGTGTTCGGCGAACGCCGGGTCGGTCGACGGGGCCTGCCCGCACAGCGACGACGTTATCCCGTGCCGGCGCGCGGTTGTGACGATCCGCTCGATGGCGTCGAGCACGGCCGGGTCGGACTCGTCGAACAGCTCCGCGCAGATGTCGGAGTCGCGGTCCACGCCCAGCATCAGCTGGGTGAGGTCGTTGCTGCCGATGGACACCCCGTCGATGCCCAGCCCGAGGTACTCGGGCAGCCAGTACACCACCGACGGCACCTCGGCCATCACCCAGCGGTGCAGGCCGCGCTGGCGGCCCAGCGGGCTCTCGTCGACCAGCCGCAGGCACTCCTCGAGCTCCCAGCGGGTGCGCACGAACGGGATCATCAGGTGCAGGTTCGGGTACTGTTCGCGGACCCGGGCCAGCGCGGTGAGCTCGAGCGCGAACACCTCCGGCTGGTTGATGTAGCGGTAGCAGCCGCGGAATCCGATCATCGGGTTGTGCTCGACGGGCTCGTACCGGTCCCCGCCCGCCAGGTTGCGGAACTCGTTGGTGCGGAAGTCCGTCGCCCGGTACACCACCGGCCGCGGGGCGAACGCCGCGGCGATCCGCCCGACCGCGTCGACCATCGCGTCGACGAGCTGGTCCTGCTCGCCGCGGGCGATGAGGTCGCGCGGATGCCGGCCGCGCAGCGCCTCGGTGAGCAGGAACTCCGCGCGCAGCAGTCCCACCCCGTCGACGTCCTGTGCCGCAACGGATTCCGCGGCGTCCGGCATGGCCAGGTTGACGTAGATGCGGGTGGCGGTGGTCTCCACCGCCGGCGCCGCGGCGGGCCCGGGGGCCGGCGCGGCGACGGTCACCGCGGCGGTGGGCCGGCCGGTGACCACCCGGCCGTGGCTGCCGTCGACGGTGACCAGCATGCCGTCGCGCAGGTCGGTGGTCGCGGTGCGGGCGCCGACGATGCACGGCACCCCGAGCTCGCGGGCGACGATCGCGGCGTGACAGGTCATCCCGCCGGTGTCGGTGACCAGCGCGGCGGCCCGCCGGATGGTGGGCAGCCAGTCCGGGTTGGTCATCGGCGCGACGAGCACCTCGCCGGGCTGCAACTGCGCCCCCTCGTCGGGGCTGTGCAGCACCCGCACCGGGCCGGAGGCCTCCCCCGGCGCGGCCGGCAGCCCGCGGGCGACCACCTGTCCCTCGGCCCCGGTGGCCGGCTCGGCGTGGTGCAGGGTGGTGATCGGCCGGGCCTGCACCAGCCAGGTGCGGCCGTCGGCGATGGCCCACTCCACGTCCTGCGGGCAGCCGTGGTGGCGTTCGACGGCGACGGCGAGTTCGGCGACCGCGCGCACCTCGTCGTCGGCGAGCACCCGGGCCTCGGCCTGTTCGGGCGGCAGGGTGATGCGCTGGTCGGCGCCGTCCGGGCCGCGCACGATCTGGAACGCCTGGTGCCCGATGCGGGCGGTGAGGATCTCTCGGGTGTCCTTGGCCACCACGTAGGTGTCGGGTTCCACCGCGCCGGAGACCACCACCTCGCCCTGGCCCAGCGCGGCCTCCACCACCACCCGGTCGGTGGCCCCGGTGCTGGGGTCGGCGGTGAACGCCACCCCGGAGCGCTGCGAGGCGATCATCACCTGCACCACCACCGCCATGGCGGGGTCGGCGGTGAAGCCGCGGCCGGCCCGGTAGCTGACCACCCGCGGGCCGAACAGCGACGCCCAGCACCGCTGCACCGCCTCGAGCAGGGCGGCCTCGCCGCGCACGTTGGTGAAGCTGGCGTTCATGCCGGCGAACGACGCCTCCCGGCCGTCCTCCCCGGTGGCCGAGGAGCGCACCGCCACCGCGACGTCGTCGCCGAGGGCGCGGTAGGCGGCCAACAGCTGCTCGCGCACCTCCGGCGCGATGCCGGCCTTGTGCACCAGGGCCCGCATCTGCGCGCAGGCCTGTTCGAGCCGGTTCGGGTCGGCCGACTCGGCCATCGCGGTGCGGTGGGTGGCGTTGAGCTCGTCGGCCACCCCGGCGTCGCGCATCGAGGCCAGGTAGCCGTCGCGCAGCAGCACGAACCCGGGCGGCACCGGCAGCCCGGCGGCGACCAGCTCGCCGAGGTTGGCGCCCTTACCGCCGGCGGCCTCGGCGTCGGCGAGCCGCAGGTGGTCGAAATCCTTGACGTAGTCGGTCATGGTGCTCATCGCTCCGCGGTCAGCAGGACTTTCAGCGCGCCGGTGTCGGCGGCGCGTTCGAACACGTCGTAGGCGGCCTCGAACTCGTCCAGCCCGAACCGGTGGGTCACCATCGGGCTGGTGTCCAGCCGGCCGCTGGCGGCCAGTTCGATCAGCGTGGGGGTGGACCAGGTGTCGACCAGGCCGGTGGTGATGGTCAGGTTGCGGATCCAGATGTCCTCGAGGTGCAGGGTGGCCGGGGCGCCGTGCACGCCGATGTTGGCGACGTGCCCGCCGGGCCGCACCAGCCGCACGCACTCCTCGAAGGTCTCCGGGATGCCGACGGCCTCCATCGCCACGTCCGCGCCCAGCCCGCCGGTGAGCCCGGCAACGACGTCGCGCGCCGACTCGCGGCCGCTGTTGACCACCACGTCGGCGCCGAACCGGCGGGCCGCCTCCAGCCGGGCGTCGGCGACGTCGACGACGACGATGTGGCTCGGGCTGTACAGCCGGGCGGTGAGCACAGCGGCCAGCCCGATGGGCCCGGCCCCGACGATGACCACCACGTCGCCGGGCTGCACCGCGCCGTTGCGCACCCCGACTTCGTAGGAGGTGGGCAGGATGTCGGCGAGCAGCACCATCTGCTCGTCGGTGACGCCGTCGGGCACCTTGTGGGTGGAGTTGTCGGCGAACGGCACCCGCACGTACTCGGCCTGGGTGCCGTCGATGCGGTGGCCGAGGATCCACCCGCCGCCGCCGAGGCACTGCCCGTAGCCGGCGGTGCGGCAGTAGCGGCAGGCCCCGCAGGCGGTGATGCACGACACCAGCACCCGGTCCCCCACCGCCAGCGTCTGCACCGCGTCGCCGACGGCGGTGACGGTGCCGACCGCCTCGTGACCGAGGATGCGCCCGGGGGTCACCGCGGGCACGTCGCCCCTGAGGATGTGCAGGTCGGTACCGCAGATGGTGACGGCGTCCACCCGCACCACCGCGTCGGTGGCGTGCTGCAGGACGGGGTCGGGAACCTCCTCCCAGCGCCGTTGTCCCGGACCGTGGTAGACCAGTGCCTTCATCGTCTTCCCCCTTCCGTTCGTCGGATCAGATGCCCAGGCAGCAGATCTGCTGCGCCTCGGCGATCGAGTCGGCCGGTGTCCGGCCGGTGTCGATGCGGTGGGCACCCTCCCAGACGCCGTCGTCGTGCTCGGCGGCCAGCGCGGCGGCGATCTGCGGGGTGGCGTCGGAGGTCGAGCCGCGCCGCCCGGCGATCCGGGCCGCGGCCTCCTCCAGCGGCAGCGAGCACGCGAGTTCCACCAGGCGGCAACGGTTCCGTTCGGCCGCCTCGCGCGCGGCCGCCCGGTGGCGGGGCTCCTGCCAGGTGCCGTCGAGGATCACGGTGTGCCCGCCGGCCAGCAGCGGTTCGGCGCGGCGGACCACCTCGGCGTAGACGGCGTCGATCTGTTCGGGGCTGTACAGCCCGGAGCGGAACTCGCCGGCCGGCCCGCCGATCACCCCCTGGACCATCAGCTCACGACGCACGTCGTCGGTGGAGATGACCTGGGCGCCGAGCCGCTCGGCCAGGCCGCGGGCCAGGGTGGTCTTGCCGGTGCCGGGGCCGCCGCCGACGAGCACCAGCCGCACCGCCCCGGTGCGCAGGTGGTCGACGGCCAGGTTGAGGTGGCGGCGGGCGTCGTCGATCGAGGCGGTGCGGCCCTGCCCGGCGCGGATGCAGTCGGTCTTGGCCCGCACCACCGCGCGGTAGGCGACGTAGAAGTGCACCAGCGAGGCGGGTGCGGTGTCGCCGCTGGCGGCCCGGTAGGCGTCGAGGAACTGCTCGGCCAGGTCGGCCCGGTCCAGGAACTCCAGGTCCATGGCCAGGAACGCGGCGTCGTCGATGACGTCGACGTGGCGCAGCGCGTCGTCGAACTCCAGGCAGTCCAGCAGCACCGGGCCGTCGGGCAGGCAGAAGATGTCGTCGGCGAGCAGGTCGGCGTGGCCGTCGACGATGTTGCCCTGCGCCACCCGCTCGGCGAACAGCCCGGCGCGGCCGGCGATGTAGTCGTCGACCAGCCGGGTGATCTCGTCGATGCGTTCGGCGGGCAGCACGGCGTCGCGCAGCCGGTGCAGCTCGGTGAGGTTGTCGTGCCAGCGCTTCGACACCGCGTCCGGCCGGCCGTCGGCGTCGATGGCCGGCGACCGGTCGGCGTCGCGGTGGAAGCGGGCCAGCACCGCGGCGATCTGCTCGATCTCGGCGCGCAGCGGCTCGCCCCGGCGGGCCCGGGTGGCCAGCCGGTCGTCGTCGTGGTAGCGCCGCATCACCAGCACCGGCTCGGCCGGCCCGCCGGTCGGGTCGGTCAGGTGCGCCAGCCCCAGGTAGGCCTGGGGGCTGAGCCGGCTGTTCAGCTCGATCTCGCGCCGGCAGGCGGCCTCCCGCGCGGCGACGTCACGGAAGTCCAGGAAGTCGGTGCGGACCGCTTTCTTGGCCTTGTAGGCGCGGTCGCCGACCAGGGCCACCAGGCCGGTGTGGGTCTCGTGGATCTCGGGGGCGGCGGGGAGACTACCGGAGCCGGTCATACCCCCATCCTGGCCGGTTCCCGGCCGCACCGGTAGCGGTCCAGCGACCCGAGAACGGGGCCGAAGGACCCTTGCGGCCGGTCAGTCCGGCAGTCAGTCGGGCAGCCGCAGCTCGGGCTTCTCCACCTCTTCGATGTTGACGTCCTTGAAGGTGATGACGCGGACCTGTTTGACGAACCGGGCCGGGCGGTACATGTCCCACACCCAGGCGTCGGCGAGCCGCAGTTCGAAGTACACCTCGCCGTCGGCGTTGCGCGGGATGAGCTCGACGCTGTTGGCCAGGTAGAACCGCCGCTCGGTCTCGACGACGTAGTTGAACTGCCCGACGATGTCCTTGTACTCGCGGTACAGCGCGAGCTCCATCTCGGTCTCGTACTTCTCGAGATCTTCGGCACTCATCTGCTCAGGCGTCCTTCATGTCGATCTGCCGTGGCGGCTGTAGCTCCATCTTTCCTCACCCGAGGCGGTGCTGTGGCTCCGGCTCCCACTGCCGCGGCGCCGCCCACGCGTCCGCCCCGTCGGTCAGCCGCCGCACGTTGACGAACGAACGTCGGTGCTGCTCGCTCGGGCCGAGCTCGCGCAGCGCGGCGGTGTGCGCGGGGGTGCTGTAGCCCTTGTGCTCGGCGAAACCGTACCCCGGATACCGGCGGTCCAGTTCCACCATGATCCGGTCCCGGCTCACCTTGGCCAGGATGCTGGCCGCGGCGATGCAGGCGGCCGCGGCGTCGCCGCCGACCACCGGCAGCGACGGCACCGCCAGTCCGGGTACCCGGAACCCGTCGCTCAACACATACCCCGGCCGGGTCGACAGGCCGGCCACCGCGCGCCGCATGCCCTCGATGTTGGCCGCGTGCACCCCGCGCCGGTCCACCTCCTCGACCGGGATGACCACCACGTGGTAGGCCAGCGCGTAGCGGCGGATGAGCGGGAACAGCCGCTCCCGCTCCTTGGGGCCGAGCTTCTTCGAGTCGTCCAGGGCGGCCAGGCTCTCCCGCCGGTTCGGGCCGAGCACGCAGGCCGCGACCACCAGCGGGCCGGCGCAGGCGCCGCGACCCACCTCGTCAACCCCGGCGACCGGACCGAGGCCGCTGCGGTACAGCGCGGACTCCAGCGTGCGCAGCCCCGCCGATCGGCGGATCACGGTGCGCGGTGGCCAGACCGAACCCACGGTGCTCCCCTAGTGCTGCGGGTCGATGCTGTTCACCCCGCCCCAGCGGCCGGGCGGCCAGGCGATGAACCGGGCCTTGCCGATGACGTTCTCCACCGGGACGGTGCCGGGCTCCGGGTCGCCGGTGCAGATCAGCCCGCGCCGGGCGTCGTCGGGCAGGCTGTCGCAGTGCGCCCGCGAGTCGGCCGAGTGGGTGCGGTTGTCGCCCATCACCCACAGCCGACCCTCCGGCACCGTCACCGGCCCGAACTCGTTGCCCAGGCACGGGTAGATCGCCGGGTCGGCGTTCATCGTCTGCGGGTCCAGGTACGGCTCGTGCAGCGGTTCGCCGTCCACGGTCAGCCCGGTGTCGGCCCGGCACTGCACGGTCTGCCCACCGACCGCGATCACCCGCTTGACCAGGTCGTTCTCGTCCGGTGGCACAAAGCCGATGAACGACAGCACGTTCTGCACGCCACGGATCACCGGGTTGTCGGAACGGATCGACTTGTAACCGATGTTCCAGTTTGGCGGGCCCTTGAACACGATCACGTCGCCGGGCTGCGGATCGCCGAACCGGTAGGTCAGTTTGTCGACCATGATCCGGTCGCCGGTGCAGCCGGGGCAGCCGTGCAGCGTCGGCTCCATCGACTCCGACGGGATCAGGTACGGCCGGGCGATGAAGGTGAGCACCACCCAGTAGATGATCAGCGCGATGCCGATCAGCGTGGCTGCCTCGCGCAGCGCGCCGTGCTTGCGCTCGGGTTTGTCCTCGGGGGCGGTCTGGGCGGCGGTGTCGTCGTCGGTGGCCGACGTGCGCTCGGCGTCGTCGGAGTCCGTAGGACCGGTCACGGCAATAGCGTAGTCACCGCTGTCCCATCCGCCCCGACGGGCTCGGGCCGTGCCGGTGCCGAAACGCGATCACCCGACGGCGCGGGGCGCCATCGGGTGATTCGGGACGGTCCTGACGGTCAGGCCGCGATCAGCGCTTCTCCTTGATCTTGGCCTTCTTGCCACGCAGCTCGCGCAGGTAGTACAGCTTGGCGCGGCGCACATCGCCGCGGGTCACCACGTCGATGTGGTCGATGTTGGGCGAGTGCACCGGGAAGGTGCGCTCCACGCCCACGCCGTAGCTCTCCTTGCGGACGGTGAAGGTCTCGCGGATCCCGCCGCCCTGGCGCCGGATGACCACACCCTTGAAGACCTGGATGCGCTCCTTGGAACCCTCGATGACCTTCACGTGCACGTTGACCGTGTCGCCGGGGCCGAATTCGGGAATGTCGTCGCGCAGCGACGCCTGATCGACGAAGTCCAGCGTGTTCATCGGTGACACTTCCTTGCGGTTGGCGGCTCCGGTCGCGCCGCGCGGCAGCGCGCGCAACAGAACCGAAACGTCGGGTGTTCGGGGGCGTATCTCGCAGGCCGGCGGGCGTCATCCGTGCCGGGTCCGTTCGAGACAACTGCTCAATTGTGCCAGACGGGGCCCGGCACGGCGAAATCGCACCCCGCACGGGCGCGGGCCGGAACGTCACCGCACCACCGGATAGGGTGGATGAGCGCGGGTCGAGGCGACGGAGCGGGCCCGCGAAACCCCGGATCACCGAGCTCACGAGGAGGGGCATGCCACGGCGGCCATCGCGACTGATGGCGGCGGGCGCGGCCGCGCTCATCGTGCTCACCGGCTGCGAACCGAAGGTGTACGGCACCTCCGATCCCACCCGGGAGGGGCTGACCGTCGTGGTCCCGCAGGGCGGCACCGCCCCGCTGCCGGAGGCGGCGCCGGACGAACCGGTGGCCAGCTTCACCGACCTGGCCGACCGGGCCCGGCTGGCCACCGAGCAGGCCGAGCGCGCCGGCGCCGACCTCACGCTGCAGGTGCTGGACCGCAACACCGGCCAGCTGGTGTCCAACGGCAACGACCGGCCCATCGCGATCGCCTCGGTGGTCAAGCTGTTCATCGCCGACGACCTGCTGCTGCGGGTGTCCCGCGGCGAGGTGCGGCTCAGCGAGCAGGACTGGGCGGGCTTCGACCGGATGCTGCGCTCCTCCGACGACGACCCGGCCGAGATCTTCTGGCTGCGCGGCGGCCGGAGCGCGATCGTGCGGCGGGTGGCCGAACGCTACGGCCTCACCGACACCGCACCCCCGAACGACGGCCACTGGTGGAACACCACCAGCACCGCCGCGGACCTGGTGCGCTACTACGACAAGCTGCTGTCCGGGGCGGGCGGGCTGCCCCGGGACAAGGCGGAGATCATCCTGGCCAATCTGGCCGCCTCGACCCCGGAGGGCATCGACACCACCCAGCCGGGTGGGCGTTACCCGCAGCGGTTCGGCATCCCCGACGGTCTGCCCGACGAGCAGGTCGCGGTCAAGCAGGGCTGGATGTGCTGCGTGGCCGGGGGCTGGATGCACCTGTCCACCGGGGTGATCGGGCCGGGCCGGCGCTTCGTGATGGTGATCGCCTCGGATCAGCCCGGCGACGCCGCCACGGCGCGTGCCACCATCACCGAGGCGGTCAGGACGCTGTTCCCGGCTGGTCGGATCTGACCCGCTCCAGCAGGTCCGGCCGGCGTTCCCGGGTGCGGGCCAGCGACTGCTCGCGCCGCCAGGCGGCGATCCGCGCGTGGTCGCCGGACAGCAGCACCTCGGGCACGTCCAGCCCGCGCCAGCTCGGCGGGCGGGTGTAGCACGGCCCCTCCAACAGCCCGTCGGAGTGCGAATCCTCCTGGTGGGAGGCGGGATTGCCCATCACGCCGGGCAGCAGGCGCACCACCGCCTCGATCATCACCAGCGCGGCGGCCTCTCCCCCGGCCAGCACGTAGTCGCCGATGGAAACCTCCTCGACGCGCATCCGCCGGGCGGCGTCGTCGACCACCCGCTGGTCGATGCCCTCGTAGCGGCCGCACGCGAACACCAGGTGCTGTTCGCCGCTCCAGCGCTGCGCGGTGGCCTGGTCGAACAACCGGCCCGCCGGGGTGGGCACCACCAGCAGCGTCTCGGCGGTGCAGATGTCGTCGAGCGCCTCGCCCCAGACCGGGGCCTTCATCACCATGCCGGGTCCGCCGCCGTAGGGCGCGTCGTCGACCGAGCGGTGCACGTCGTGGGTCCAGTCCCGCAGGTCGTGCACGTGCAGGTCCACGATGCCGGCGCGGATCGCCTTGCCGGGCAACGACTCCTGCAGCGGATCGAGGTAGCGCGGGAAGATCGTGACCACGTCTATCCGCATGCGGGCGATCCCTTCAGTCCAGCTCCAGCAGACCCTCGGGCGGGTCGATCTCGATGAGCCGGTCGGCCAGTGACACGGTGGGCACGATCTCGCTCACGAACGGGATGAGCACCTCGCGGCGCCGGGGCGGGCCGGCCTCCGGCCCGGCTGCGGGTACGGGGTCGGGTTCCGGGTCGGGGCGCACCGCGAGCAGCTCCCCGGCCGGGGTGTGGATCACCTCGGTGACCACCCCGACGTCGCGGCCGTCGACGGTGCGCACCCGCAGCCCCTCGAGCTGGTGGTCGTAGAACTCGTCCGGGTCCTCGATGGGCGGCAGCTCGTCGCTGTCGACGACGAACAGGATGCCGCGCAGCAGGTCCGCGGCGTTGCGGTCGGCGACGCCCGCCAACCGGACCAGCAGCCGCCCGCTGTGCGGGCGCATCGATTCGACGACGAATTCGCGCTCGGCCCCGCCGCGCGGGGGTCTCCCGCGCAGCCGGGTGCCGGGCGCGAATCGGGTGTCGGGGTCGTCGGTGCGGATCTCCACGACGAGCTCGCCGCGGATGCCGTGCGGTTTGACGACCCGCCCGACTACCAGGTCCATGGACGTGACCGTTACCGGTCGGTGTCCACCACGTCGACCCGGATACCGCGGCCGCCGATGCCGGCGACCAGGGTGCGCAGCGCGGTGGCGGTGCGGCCGCCGCGCCCGATGACCTTGCCGAGGTCGTCGGGGTGCACATGCACCTCCAGGGTCCGGCCCCGGCGGCTGGTCACCATGTCGACGCGCACATCGTCCGGGTTGTCCACGATGCCGCGGACCAGGTGCTCAACGGCGTCGACGACGATGGAGCTCACGGTGGTCAGCTCTCGGCGTTCTCGTCGGCCTTGGCCTCGTCGGCCGGGGCCTCAGCGGCCTTCTCGGCCTTGTCCTCAGCCTTGTCGGCCTTCTTCTCGGCCTTCTTTTCCTTCTTCTTCGGCTGGGTGGTGGCCTCGGTCGCGCCACCCTCGGCCTCGGCGAGCGCCTTCTGGAACAGCTCGAGCTTGCTCGGCTTGGGCTCCTTGACCTTCAGGGTGCCCTCGGCACCGGGCAGGCCCTTGAACTTCTGCCAGTCACCGGTGATCTTCAGCAGCTTCAGCACCGGCTCGGTGGGCTGAGCGCCGACCGACAGCCAGTACTGCGCCCGCTCCGAATCGATCTCGATGAGGCTGGGCTCTTCCTTGGGGTGGTACCGGCCGATGACCTCGATGGCGCGGCCGTCACGGCGGGTGCGCGCGTCGGCGACGACGATGCGGTACTGCGGGTTACGGATCTTGCCGAGACGGGTCAGCCTGATCTTGACAGCCATGAAAAGCGTTCTCCTGTGGGTATCACGCTGCAATTCAGCGATGCGGGCGGGATTGCCCGCACCCGGTTTTGCCTCGCGTGTGTCTGACCACGCGACGGCACATCGAACGGGTCGCCGCGCGGACAGCGGTCCATTGTGCCAGACCCGTGCGCCGGGACCGAAATCCGCTGCATGCTGGACGCATGCCGACCCTTCGTGAACGTCTGCTCGCCGGCCTCGCCGGCCAGCTCGGCCGCCCGCACGGCCTGCTCGGCCGGATCGTCGTCCGCCGACTCAACCGCGGCAACGCGCCCGCGATCGCCGCCGCCGCGGCGGCCACGCAGGTGCCGCCGGGCGGGGTGGCCGCCGATCTGGGCTTCGGCGGCGGGGCCGGTTTGCGGATCCTGCTGGACGCGGTCGGCCCGCACGGCACGGTGTACGGCGTCGAGATCTCCGCGGACATGATCGACCGGGCGCGGGGGGTGTTCGGTGCCGAGGTGGGCGCGGGCCGACTGCGGCTGGTGTCCGGCTCGCTCACCGCGCTCCCCCTGCCCGACGCGTCGCTGGATGCCGCGATCACCGTCAACACCGCCTACTTCGTCGACGACCTGGACGCGGTGTGCCGCGAGCTGGCCCGGGTGCTGCGCCCGGGTGGGCGCGCGGTGATCGGCATCGGCGAACCGGACGTCATGCGCCGGCTGCCGTTCGCCCCGTACGGGTTCACCATCCGGCCGGTCGACGACATCGCCGACGCGCTGCGGCGGGCCGGGCTCACGGCGACCGTGCAGCCGGCCCCGGGTGGAGATCGGCTGCCACGGGTGCAACTGGTCGCCGAGCGGCCCGCCGCCTGACCCGGATCGGGCGGTGGCCGGTTGGTGGCGCGTTCGGCCGTCATGCGGCGTCGGTAGCCGATGGCGCGGGACACGGCCGGGGCGTGGTCGGGGCCGGGTCCGACACCCCCTAGATCCCGAGCACCGCCCGCGCGATGAGGAAGTAGATCAACAGGCCCGTCGCATCCACGAAGGTGGAGATGAACGGGTTGGAGAACACCGCCGGGTCGGCCCGCACCGCCCGGGCCAGCATCGGCATCGCCCCGCCGACGGTGGCCGCCATGGTGCACACACTCAGGAACGTCAGGCCGATCACGGTGCCGATCGAGGCGCCGTAGAGCAGGCTCGTCACCACGAAGGCCAGCGACCCCAGGATGAGCCCCAGCGACAGCCCCACCCGGAACTCCCGGGCGATCACCCGGGGCAGGTCCCGCAACCGCACATCGCCGAGCGCGAGCGCGCGGGTGACGGTGGTGGCGGCCTGGTTGCCGGTGTTGCCGCCGGTCCCGATCAGCAGCGGCACGAACAGCGCCAGCGTGACCACCTGCGACAGCGTGGCCTCGAACACCTCGAGCACCTGCACGGTGAGCGTGGCCCCGATCGCCAGCACCAGCAGCCACACCACCCGGGACCGCACCAGACTGCGCACCGGCGCGGACAGATAGGGCCGGCGCAGCGGCTCGGAGCCGGACATGCGGGCCTGGTCCTCGGACTCGGCCTCCTCCAGGATGCGCAGCGCGTCGTCGACGGTGAGGATGCCGACCAGCCGGGTCTCGCTGTCGACGATCGGCAGCACGAGCAGCTTCAGGTCCGCACACCGGCGGGCGGCCTGCTCGGCGCGGTCGGTGGCCCGGGCCCAGTGCGCGGGCACCATCAGGTCGGTGACCAGGTCGTCCGGGTCCGCCCGCAGCAGCTGGCGCAGGCTGACCACCCCGACCACCACCCGCTGGTCGTCGGTGACCGGCAGGGTGTAGACGGTCTCGGCGTCCTCGAGGTGCTCGCGGACCCGGGCCAGCGCCTCGGCCGCCGTCATCCGCGGCCGCACCGCCACCACGTGCGGGCTCATCCGCCGGCCGATCGACCCCTGCGGATAGCCGAGGATGTCGGCGGTGAGCCCCCGCTCCGCGGCCGGCAGCCCCTGCAGCAGCCGCTGCGCCACGGTGGCCGGCAGCTCGTCGAGCAACTCCACCCGGTCGTCGGGCTCGAGCTCGGCGAACAGCGACGCCACCGCGTCGTCCTGCAGCCCGCCGACCAGGTCGCCCTGCAGGCTCGGGTCGAGGTTCTCGAACACCTCCAGCGCCCGGTCCTTGGGCAGCACCCGGTACAGCACGGCCCGCTGATTGCGGTCCAGCCGCCCGAGCATCTCCACCACCCGGTCGGCGGGCAGCGGCCGGACCGCCGCGGTGAGCGCGGGCAGGTCGGCCTCGTCCAGTGCGCGCCGGACGGCCCGGTCCTGCGCCTCGGTCGTCGCGCTCATCGGCGCGCTACACCATCCGGTCGAAACACTTCGTCTCCACTCGCTTGATCATCCGCCAGCCCTGCGGGGTGCGCACGAACTCGTCCTCATACCACAGGCCGATGAACAGCACCTGCTTGTCTTCATCGGACAACACCATCGGGTTGAAACACAACGTGCGCGACGTCGCAGTGTCGCCGTCGATGCGCACGTCGAAGTTGCCCAGCAGGTGGGCGTAGGCCGGGAAGTTCGGCAGCACCTCGGCCAGCCAGCGCTTGACCTCCGGGTAGTGGCCGGCGATTCCGCCGGTGGCGCGGTAGTCGATGTAGGCGTCCGGGGTGAACACCCGGTCCAGATCGTCGAACCGGCGCTGGTCGATGGCCGACGAGTAGTCGACCATGAGCTGCTGGATTTCGAGGCGGTCGGAGATCTCGTTGAGGCTCAGCATGTGGCCCATTCAACACTGCGCGGAGCACGCCGGGGTTGCCGATTCGCAACGCAAGCGAGACCGCAACGCGGCACCGGCGTGTCTGCGCGCGGCTACGCTCGGCGGTCGTGCGTGCCGGGTGGTTGCGAAAGGCGTTGGCGGCCTTGCTGGTGCTGTGCTGTGTGCCGGCACCCGTGGCGGCCGCCCAGCCGCAGGCGCTGCCCGGCCCGCCCGACGGCCCCGCCCGGGCCTGGCTGCTCGCCGACCTGGACAGCGGCCGAATCCTCGCCAGCCGCAACCCATATGAACCGCACGCCCCGGCCAGCACGATCAAGGTACTGCTGGCCATGGTGGTGCTCGACCACCTGCACCCGGATTCCTGGGCCCGCGCCAACGCATCCCACACCAAGGTCGAATGTTCCTGCGTGGGGCTGGAACCCGGCCGCGCCTACACCACCCGCCAACTGCTGTCGGCGCTGCTGATGGTGTCCGGCAACGACGCGGCCAACATGCTGGCCGACATGCTCGGCGGTCAGCGCGCCGCGGTGGCGGCGATGAACCGCAAGGCCGCACAGGTCGGCGCCCGGCACACCAAGGCCTCCAGCCCGTCCGGCCTGGACGGCCCGGGCTGGGAGTCGGTCACCACCCCGCACGATCTCGCGGTGATCTTCCGTGCCGCCCTGCGGTATCCGCTCGTCGCGCAGATCATGCGCTCGCCCACCGCGCCGTTCCCGGGCAGGACGCTGACCAACCAGAACCAGCTGCTGGCCCGCTATCCGGGCACGCTGGGCGGCAAGACCGGGTTCACCAACCTGGCGCGCAAGACCTACGTCGGCGCCGCGGAGCGGGACGGCCGGCGGCTGGTGGTGGTGCAGATGTACGGCACCGGCGACCTGTACGGGCAGGCCATCGGGCTGCTCGACTGGGGCTTCGCCCAGCTGCGTCAGGCGGTCTGACCGCCCGGGTAGACCCGGCCGCGCAGGACGACCAGATCCGGCCGCCGCAGCACGCCCGGACCCAGCCGGGGATCCTCGCGGTAGCACACCAGATCCGCCGGCGCGCCGGGTTCCAGCCCGGGCCGGCCCAGCCAGGCGCGGGCGTCCCAGCACGCCGCGCCCAGCGCCTGGGTCGGGGTCATGCCGATGCCCTTGAGCGCCTCGATCTCGTCACCGATGCGGCCGTGGGCGACCATGCTGCCCGCGTCGGTGCCGGCGTAGATCGGCACCCCGGCCTCCCGGGCCGCGCCGATGCGGTCGCGGCACCGCGCGTACAGGTCCCGCATGTGTGCCGCGTAGACCGGGTAACGGTCGGCCGAGTCGGCGATGCCCGGGAAGTTGTCGATGTTGATCAGCGTCGGCACCAGCGCGGTGCCGTGCTCGACCATGAGATCGATGTGGTCCTCGGTCAGGCCGGTGCCGTGCTCGATGCAGTCGATGCCGGCCCTGATCAGCCCGGGCAGCGCGTCCTCGCCGAACACGTGCGCGGTGACCCGGGCCCCCTCGGCGTGCGCCGCGTCGATCGCGGCCTTGAGCACCTCGTCGGACCACAGCGGCGCCAGGTCCCCCACGCCCCGGTCGATCCAGTCACCGACGAGCTTGACCCAGCCGTCGCCGCGGCGGGCCTGCTCGGCGACGGCCGCGGGCAGCTGCCACTCGTCCTCGAGTTCGACGGCGAACCCGCGCGAGTAGCGCTTGGGGCGGGCCAGGTGGCGTCCGGCCCGGATGATCTCGGGCAGGTCGTGGCGGTGCGCCAGCGGCCGGGTGTCGATCGGCGAGCCGGCGTCGCGCAGCAGCAGCGCCCCGGCGTCGCGCTCGGTCGCGGCCTGCGCCACGCAGTCGTCGAGGTCGTTCAGCGGCCCATGCTCACCGAGCCCGACGTGGCAGTGCGCGTCGACCAGGCCGGGGATGATCCAGCCGCCGTACCCGTCGGCGCCGAACACCGTCTCGGCCCCGGCCACCGGCTCGGCGCTGAGCACCCCGTCGACGATCCACCAGTCGACCGGCTGTTCGTCGGGCAGGCCGATCCCGCGGACGTGCAGCTTCACGGCCTACTTCTGGTTGGGGAACTTCAGCTTCGACAGGTCGAAGTCGGCCAGCCCCGGCGGCAGCTCGTCGAGCCCCTTGGGCATGTTCGACAGGTCCGGGAAGCCACCCGGCAGGTTCGGCATGCCCGCGCCGAACGGGCTGCCCTTGAGCTTCGGCGGCGTCGGTCCGCCCTTCTTCCTGCCCTTCTGCTTCTTCTTGTTCTTGGCCGCCTTCTTGGTGTTCTTGCGGCCGAACGGCAGCCCCATCTGGCCGGCCATCGCCGACATCATCTTGCGGGCCTCGAAGAACCGCTCGACGAGCTGGTTCACCTCGGCGACCGTGACGCCGGAGCCCTTCGCGATGCGCTGCCGGCGGGAGGCGTCGATGATCTTCGGGTTGGCCCGCTCCTCCGGGGTCATGCCGCGGATGATCGCCTGGATGCGGTCGAGGTGCTTGTCGTCGACCGCGGCCAGCGCATCCTTCATCTGGCCCGCGCCGGGCAGCATGCCGAGCAGGTTGGCGATCGGGCCCATCTTGCGGATGGCCAGCATCTGCTCGAGGAAGTCCTCCAGCGTCAGCTCGCCGCTGCCGATCTTGTGCGCGGCCTCCTCGGCCTTCTGCGCGTCGAAGACCTGCTCGGCCTGCTCGATGAGGGTGAGCACGTCGCCCATGCCCAGGATCCGGCCGGCCATCCGGTCCGGGTGGAAGACGTCGAAGTCGTCGAGCTTCTCCCCCGCCGAGGCGAACAGGATCGGCACCCCGGTGACCTCGCGGACGCTCAGCGCCGCACCGCCGCGGGCGTCGCCGTCGAGCTTGGTCAGCACCACGCCGGTGAAGCCCACGCCCTCGCGGAACGCCTCGGCGGTGGTGACCGCGTCCTGGCCGATCATGGCGTCGAGGACGAACAGCACCTCGTCCGGGTCGACCGCGTCGCGGATGGCCGCGGCCTGGCGCATCAGCTCGTCGTCGATGCCGAGCCGGCCGGCGGTGTCGACGATGACGACGTCGTAGAGCTTGGCCTTCGCCTCGGCCACACCGGCGGCCGCGACGGCGACCGGGTCGCCCGGGCCGGCCTCCGCCTCGCCCTGCGGCGAGGTGCCCGGATGCGGCGCGAACACCGCCACCCCGGCCCGCTCACCGACGACCTGCAGCTGGTTGACCGCGCCGGGCCGCTGCAGGTCGCAGGCCACCAGCAGCGGGTTGTGGCCCTTGCCGCGCAGCCACTTGGCCAGCTTGCCGGCCAGGGTGGTCTTACCCGAACCCTGCAGACCGGCGAGCATGATGACCGTCGGCGGGTTCTTGGCGAACCGCAGCGGACGGGTCTCGCCGCCGAGGATCGCGATGAGCTCCTCGTTGACGATCTTGACCACCTGCTGCGCCGGGTTGAGCGCGGCCGAGACCTCCGCCCCCTTGGCCCGCTCCTTGACCCGAGCGACGAACGAACGCACCACCGGCAGCGAGACGTCGGCCTCGAGCAGGGCCAGCCGGATCTCGCGCATGGTGGCGTCGATGTCGGCGTCGGTCAGCCGGCCCTTGCCGCGCAGGTTCTGCAGGGCACCGGTCAGCCGGTCGGACAGGGTTTCAAACACGTCGCCAGCTTAACGGTCCGGGCCGGCCCGCCGTCGGCGCGCTCAACTGGCCTCCGACACCGTGCCGGACTCCCCGGCCTCGTTCTTGGCGGGCGGGGTGGGCAGCACCGCGTACAGGTCGTGTTCGAGCCGTTCCCGGATCGTCATCGCGCTCTCCGGGGCCACCGCGATGCAGAACGCGTCGAGCACCGACGAGCCCAGGGTGTTGACCTTGGCCCAGACGATGTCGACCCCGTCGCGCTCGAACACCGCCGTCAGCCGCGACAGCAGCCCGGTGCGGTCGACGGTGCGGATCTGCACGATCAGCTCGCCCGGCACCGCGCCGTCCGACCACAGCACCCGCGGCGGGGCGGGCACCTGGGCGGGCGCCGGGGAGGCGCCCGGCACCCCGGCCCGGCTGGGCGAGGCGGCCGCCTCGGCCTCCCGGTGCTCGAGGGTGCCCACCACGTCGAGGTCGCCGCTGAGCGCCAGGATGAACTGCTGGCGCAGCAGCTCGGCGGCCGGCGGGCTGCCGAAGTGCGGTGAGACGACGAAGGTGTTGATGGCCATGCCGTCGCGGCTGTTGACCGACGCCGAGTGCACCCGCAGCGAGTTGAGCGCGAGCACCCCGGCGGCCTTGGACAGCAGGCCGCGCCGGTCCGGGGCGACCAGCACGACGTCGTAGAGGTGCTGACCGTCGCCGGGGCGCAGCTCGACGTGCACGCCGTGGTCGGAGGCCAGCTCCAGCAGCGCCGGGTCGATCGGGTCGGGCTGCGGCAGCGGTTCGCCGGCCATCACCAGCCGGCAGCGGCGCACCAGATCGCCGATGAGGGCGGCCTTCCAGTCGCCCCACACCCCCGGCCCGGTGGCCAGCGCGTCGGCCTCGGCCAGCGTGTGCAGCAGCTCGAGCACCACCGAGTCGCCGTCGATGGCGGCCACCACCGCGTCGATCGTCTTGGGGTCGGCCAGGTCGCGGCGGGTCGCGGTCTCCGGCAGCAGCAGGTGGTAGCGCACCACCTTGCTGAGCACGTCGATGTCCGACGGCCACAGCCCCAGCCGGGTGCCGATCTGGGTGGCCAGTTCGGCGCCGATGATGCTGTGGTCGCCACCGCGGCCCTTGCCGATGTCGTGCAGCAGCGCGCCCAGCAGCAGCAGGTCCGGCCGCGACACCCGGGTGGTGAACGCGGCTGCCCGCGAGACGGTTTCGACCAGGTGACGGTCGACGGTCCAGATGTGCACGACGTCGCGGGGCGGCAGGTCGCGCACCGCGCCCCACTCCGGGAAGAGCCGGCCCCACAGCCCGGTGCGGTCCAGCGCCTCGATGGTGGCCACCGCGTTGGGCCCGGCGGCCAGCAGCACCAGCAGGTCCTTGAGCGCCTGCCGGGGCCAGGGCGTGCGCAGCTCCGGGGCGGTGGCCGCCAGCCGGGCCAGCGTGGAGGCGGCGATCGGCAGCCCGGTGGTGGCCGAGGCGGCCGCCACCCGCAGCACCAGTCCCGGGTCGCGCTCCGGGCGGGCGTCGCGGGCCAGGATGACCTCGCCGGCGTACTCGACCACGCCCTCGTCCAGCGGCCGGCGCACCGGCCGGCGCAGCGCGGCGAATCCGCGCCGCGGCAGCGCGTTGGCGGCGGTGCGCAGCCCGGCGTCGACGTAGTAGGTGATGGTGCGCGCGGCGTCGGAGAGCATGCGGGCCAGGTCGAACCGGTCCCCGATACCCAGGGCGGCGCCGATCTCGTCGGCGTGCTGGGCCAGCAGCAGCTCCCGGCCGCGGCCGGAGACCCGGTGCAGTTCGGTGCGCACGTTCAGCAGGGCCAGGTGTGCCTCGCCCAGGGTGCCGATCGGCGAGGCCGGCGACCGGCTCGGGTAGACGTCGGCGAGCTGGGCGATGGCCAGCGCGTTGAGCAGCTGCACGTCCCGCAGCCCGCCGCGGCCGGACTTCAGGTCGGGCTCGGCGCGGTGGGCGATCTCGCCGGCCCGCTGCCAGCGCGCCTGGGTCTCCTCGACCAGTTCGGCGAAGCGGCCGGCGATCCCGGTGCGCCACTGCCGGCGGGCGCCGCCGATAAGCAGTTGGGACAGGTCGGCGTCCCCGGCGATGTGGCGGGCGTCGAGCATGGCCAGCCCGGCGGAGATGTCCGAGCCGGCCACCTTGAGCGCCTCGGGCACCGTCCGGACGCTGTGATCGAGTCGGATGTTGGCGTCCCACAAGGGATACCAGAGTTTCTCGGCCACCTCGGAGACGACCTCGGGCGGCATGTTGTCGTGCAGCAGCATCAGATCGAGGTCGCTGTAGGGGACGAGTTCACCGCGGCCGAGCCCGCCGGTGGCGACGATGGCGAAGCCGCTGGTGGCGGTGATCCCGATCTCGGTGGCCTTGGTGGTGAGCCAGAACTCGTAGAGGTCGCGCAGCGCGTCGCGCAGCGCCGCTGCGTCGAGCGGTCTGGCCCCGCCCCGGATCAACTGCTCGGCGGCGGCGACCAGATCGGTGGCCGGACGTGGCGCGGCGGAACCCGCCGCCGGAGTTCCCCGAACACCTCGGGTGTCTCCGGCGGCGGGTCCGGTGGCCCGTGATCCGGGGGTCTGCCGTGTCATTGTCGATCTCCCCCAAGCCTTTCCAGTCTTCGATGTCAACGGGATTCGGCCGGGCGGCGACCTCAACGGCAGCCCACGCGCGGCCTAGAGTGCGTCCGCACCCCGCTCTCCGGTGCGGACCCGGACGACGGTCTCGACCGGGCTGACCCACACCTTGCCGTCGCCGATCTTTCCGGTGCGTGCCGCCTGCACGATCACGTCGACGACCTTGTCCACGGCGGCGTCCTCGACGAGGACCTCCACCCGGACCTTGGGGACGAAGTCGACCGAGTACTCGGCACCCCGGTAGACCTCGGTGTGCCCCTTCTGCCGGCCGTAGCCCTGCACCTCACTGACAGTCATTCCGAGGATACCGTTCTGTTCCAGGCCGGTCTTGACGTCTTCGAGCGTGAACGGCTTGACGATCGCGGTGATCAGTTTCATCTATTCCATCCCTTCTGAGGGCAATTCTTCCCGATCAGACCAGTTCGTAAGCCGTTTCGGCGTGCTCGGTCTCGTCGATACCGGTGGTCTCGTCCTCGGTGCTGACCCGCCAGCCCATCGGCTTGAGGATCAGGGCGATGATCGCGGTGACGATGCCGGTGAAAATCACTGCGACGAGGGCGATCACGATCTGGACGATCAGCTGCTGGATGCCGCCGCCGTAGAACAGACCGGTCTCGGTGGCCAGCAGGCCGATACCCACGGTGCCCCACAGGCCGGCGACCAGGTGCACACCGACCACGTCGAGCGAATCGTCATAGCCGAACTTGTATTTCAGGCCGACCGCCAGGGCCGACAGGACGCCGGCGATGACACCGAGGATCAGCGAGCCGACCGGCGACAGCGCACCGCAGGCCGGGGTGATCGCGACCAGGCCGGCCACGATGCCCGAGGCGGCGCCCACGCTGGTGGGGTGACCGTCGCGCAGCTTCTCCACCAGCAGCCAGCCCAGCATGGCGGCCGCGGTGGCGGCGGTGGTGTTCACCCACACCGCGCCGGCGATGGCATCGGCGGCACCCTCGGAGCCGACGTTGAAGCCGAACCAGCCGAACCACAGCAGGGCCGCGCCCAGCATCACCCACGGGATGTTGTGCGGGCGGTACGGGGTCTTGCCGAAGCCGACCCGCTTGCCCACGATCAGCGCCAGCACCAGCGCGGCCATACCGGCGTTGATGTGCACCACGGTGCCGCCGGCGAAGTCGATCGGCGCGACGTTGGCCGCCCCGGCCTCTGCGTCGTAGCCGAACAGCCAGGAGGCGAAACCGTTCTCGGCGTCCGACAGCAGGCCGCCGCCCCAGACCATGTGGGCCAGGGGGAAGTAGGCGAAGGTGGCCCACAGCACGGAGAACACCAGCCAGGTGCCGAACCGCACGCGCTCGGCGAGCGCGCCGCTGATCAGGGCGACGGTGATGACCGCGAAGGTCAGCTGGAAGCCCACCCACACGATGGCCGGCACGGTGCCGAAGCCACCGATGACGCTGAGCTCCTCACCGTCGATCTCACGGGTCTCCAGCAACTGGCTCAACCCGAACAGGGAGAAGGGGTTGTCGAAGATCCCGAGGATGTCCGACTCGCCGGTGTGCCCCGACGAGAACGACATCGAGTAGCCCCACAGCACGTAGACGACGCTCACGACGCCCAGGGCGCCGAAGCTCATCATCATCATGTTGAGGGCGGATTTCCCGCGGGACAGGCCGCTGTAGAAGAACGCCAGACCCGGCGTCATCAGCAGCACCAACGCGGCGCTCACGAGTACCCATGCGGTGTCGCCGCTGTCGAAGGCGGCGAACGCTTCGTCCGGTAAGGCTAATACCACTTTGTGTGAACCTCCTTGAGAGTGCGCCGACGGATCGGCCTCCCTGAGAGGTTCAAACGCGGTGGTTTCCCCGGCGATGCGTTCGCGTTTCGGAAATGTGAACGCCCGACCCGCGGCTGTTACATACACGTTTCACCGCGGGTCGGGCCTGGTCAGCGGGGCGCTCAGCCGAGCAGCGCGTCGACGAACGCGGCCGGCTCGAAGGGCGCGAGATCGTCCGGCCCCTCGCCGAGGCCGACGAGTTTCACCGGCACCCCGAGCTCCTGCTGCACCCGGAACACGATGCCGCCCTTGGCGGTGCCGTCCAGCTTGGAGAGCACCACGCCGGTGATGTCGACCACCTCGGCGAACACCTTGGCCTGCGGCAGGCTGTTCTGGCCGATGGTGGCGTCGAGCACCAGCAGCACCTCGTCGACGGCGGCGCGCTTCTCCACCACGCGCTTGACCTTGCCGAGCTCGTCCATCAGCCCGGTCTTGGTGTGCAGCCGGCCGGCGGTGTCGACGAGCACCACGTCCGCGCCGGACCGGATTCCGGTGTCGACGGCGTCGAAGGCCACCGAGGCCGGGTCGGCGCCCTCCCGGCCGCGCACCACCTCCGCCCCCACCCGGGAGGCCCAGGTCTGCAGCTGGTCGGCGGCGGCGGCCCGGAAGGTGTCCGCGGCGCCGAGTACCACCCGGCGGCCGTCGGCGACGAGCACCCGGGCCAGCTTGCCGACGGTGGTGGTCTTGCCGGTGCCGTTGACACCGACCACCAACAGCACCGACGGCTTGTCGTCGTGCGGCAGCGCCCTGATCGAGCGGTCCAGTTCGGGCCGCAGCTCGGCGATGAGCACCTCGCGCAGCACCGCACGGGCCTGGGCCTCGTTGCGCACCGCCCCGGCGGCGATGCGCTCGCGCAGTTTCTCCACCACCGCGGCGGTGGTGACCGGGCCCAGGTCGGCGACGATCAGGGTGTCCTCGATCTCCTCCCAGGACTCCTCGTCGAGGTCGCCGCCGCCGAGCAGACCGAGCATGCTCTTGCCGATGGCGTTCTGCGACTTGGCCAGCCGGCCGCGCAGCCGCTCCAGCCGGCCCTCGGCCGGGGCGATCTCCTCCCGCGCCGGTTCGGGTTCCGGTGCGGGCTCCGGCTCCGGTGCGGGCTCCGGTGCGGGCTCAGGTTCGGGTTCCGGTGCGGGTGCGGGCTCGGGGACGGCCTCGGGGGCAGTGACGTCCTGCTCGGGCAGCCGAACCTCCGAGATGGGCCGGCGCACCGAGTCGCGCGGGATGCTGGCGTCGTCCCCGACGCCGGGCAGCCCGGTGGTGTCGAGCGTCTCGGCCGGCTCGGGTTTCGGTGCCGGCGGCGCGACGGCCGTCCCGGCCGGCTCGGCGCGGCTGAAGGTGATCCCGGAACTGGCCTGGTAGCGCCCGCCGGGCTCGATCGGCTTGGTGGGCTCCGGACGGCTCAGCCTGATCCGGCGCCGCCGGTACAGCACCAGGCCGACGGCCAGCGCGGCGACCAGCAGAACAGCGATGACCGCGATCGCGATCCACAAACCTTCCGACACCGTGTCATTGTCTCAGGCGGACGCGCGGCGGCTCAGGCGGGAGCTCGGGCCGGCCGGGGTTACCGGTCGGCGGTGGCCGACGGGCCGGCGACGAGCTCCTGGCCGCGCAGCCGCTGCGAGATCACCGTCGTCACCCCGTCGCCGCGCATGGTGACGCCGTAGAGCGCGTCGGCGATCTCCATGGTCGGCTTCTGGTGGGTGATGACGATCAGCTGCGAGCGCTCCCGCAGCTGCTCGAACAACGAGATGAGCCGGCGCAGGTTGACGTCGTCGAGCGCGGCCTCCACCTCGTCCATGACGTAGAACGGCGACGGCCGGGCCTTGAAGATCGCCACCAGCATGGCCACCGCGGTCAGCGACTTCTCCCCGCCGCTCAGCAGCGAGAGCCGCTTGATCTTCTTGCCGGGCGGCCGGGCCTCCACCTCCACCCCGGTGGTGAGCATGTCGTTCGGGTCGGTCAGCAGCAGCCGGCCCTCCCCGCCGGGGAACAGCGTGGCGAACACGTCCCGGAACTCGCGCTCCACGTCGTGGAAGGCGTCGGTGAACACCTGCAGGATGCGCTTGTCGACGTCGGCGATGACGTTGAGCAGGTCCTGGCGGGCCGCCTTGACGTCCTCGAGCTGGGTGGACAGGAAGTTGTAGCGCTCCTCCAGCGCGGCGTACTCCTCCAGCGCCAGCGGGTTGACCCGGCCCAGCTCGGCGAGCTGGCGCTCGGCCCGCTTGGCGCGGCGCTCCTGGGTGGCCCGGTCGTAGGGCATCGGCTGCGGGGCGACGACCTGCTCGCCGCGCTCCTTGGCCTGCTCGTACTCGGCCATCTCCTGCTCGGTGGGCGGCAGCGGCACGTGCGGGCCGTACTCGGCGATCAGGTCGTCGGCGGCCATACCGAACTGTTCGAGCACCTGCTGCTCGAGCTGCTCGATGCGCATCGCGGCCTGCGCCTTGGCCACCTCGTCGCGGTGCAGCGCCTCGGTGAGCGCGGCGATGCGGGTGTTGAGTTCGTTGACCTCGGCGCGCACCTCGTCGAGCGCGGCCGCGGTCTGCTGACGCTCGGCGGCCAGCCGGTCGCGCCGCGCCGAGGCCGCCGCCACCACCCGGTCCAGCCGGGCCTTGACCTGGTGGCCGGCCTCGGCCACCGCGGCGGCCATCGCCGCCGCGGTGGCCCGCGCGGCCCGGGCCCGTTCGGCGCGGGCCCGCGCCTCGCGCTCGGCGGCGGCCTGCCGCCGCAACGAATCCGCCCGGCCGCGAACGGCGTTGGCGCGCTCCTCGGCGGTGCGCACCGCCAGCCGGGCCTCCACCTCGGCCGAGCGCACCGCCTCCACCACCGCGACGGTGGCCTCCCGGTCCACCGGCTCGGCCTCGAACGCCGGTTCCTGTTCGGCGTTGCGCAGCCGGGCCTCCAGCTCGCCGAGCTGCTCGACGGTGCTCGCCCGGTTGGCCTCCAGCTCCTCGCGCTGGCGGGTCAGCCGCTGCCACTCCTCGCGGGCGGTGCGGGCCTCCTGGCCGAGCCGGCCGAGCTGCTCGTAGATCGCCGAGATCGCGGCGTCGGACTCGTTGAGCGCGGCCAGCGCCTCCTCGGCGGCGGCCTGCCGGGCGGCCTGCTCCTCCAGCGCCCCGGCCAGCGCCGCTCCGAGTTCGGCGGCCTGCCGTTCGGCCTCCTCCAGATCGGCGCGGGCCTTGTCGATCTCGGCGGCGATCTCCAGGGTGGTGGGCTTGCGGTCGGACCCGCCGGCCAGCCAGCCGGCGCCGATCAGGTCGCCCTCCGGGGTCACCGCGCGCAGCTGCGGGTGCGCGGCGACCAGGTCGCGCCCGGTGGCCAGGTCGGGCACCACGGCCACCCCGGCCAGCATCGCCGACACCGCGCCGCGCAGCCGGTCCGGCACCTCGACCTGGTCGACCGCCCACACCGTGCCGGCCGGCAGTGCCACGTCGGGCCGGTCTGCCGCCGGCCAGTCGCCCAGCACGATGGCCGCCCGGCCGCCGTCGGCGGCCTTGAGCGCGTCCACCGCCGCGCAGGCGGCCGCGAAGTCCTCCGCGGCGACCGCGTCGGCGGCCGCCCCCAGCACCGCGGCGACCGCCACCTGGTAGCCCTCGCGGACCTTGACCAGTTCGGCGACCGGGCCCAGCAGCCCGGCCTCGCTGCGGTGCTGCTGCAGCCAGGCCGACCCGTCCCGACGCTCCAGGCTCACCGAAAGCGCCTCGATGCGGGCCCGCAGCGAGGCCACCTGGCGTTCGGCGTTGCGCTCGGCGGCCTGCAGCTCGGCGACCCGCTCGTCGGCCAGCCGCAGTGCGGCGACGGTGCGCTCGTGGTGCTCGTCGAGGCCGACCTCGCTGGCGTCGAGCTCGCCGACCTTGGCCTGCACCGTCTCGAACTCGGCCTGGGCGGTCTCGGCGCGGGTGGCGGCCTCCTCGATGGAGGCGGTCAGCCGGGCCACCGTCTCGTCGATCGACTCCACCCGGGCCCGCATGGTCTCGACCTGGCCGGCCAGCCGGGCCAGGCCCTCGCGCCGGTCGGCCTCGGCGCGGGCGGCGGCCATCTGGGCCCGCTCGGCCTCGGCGGCGGCGCGCTCGGCCTCGGCCAGTTCCTCCCGGATGGCCTCCAGCCGGGCCCGCGACTCCTCGAGCTCCTCGAGCAGCTCCTGTTCGCGGGCGGCGACCTCGTCGGCCTCGGCCTCCAGCTCGTCGGGGTCCGGGCCGTGCGGGGTCTCGGGCTCGTCCCGCAGGTGCTGGGCCCGTTCGGTGGCGATGCGCACCGTCGCGGCCACCCGCTCGGTCAGCGCCGACAGCCGGAACCAGGCCTGCTGGGCGTGGTCGGCGCGCTCGGACAGCACCGCCACGTCGCGCTGGCGGATCTGCAGTTCGGCGTTGGCGGTCTCCAGCCGCGCCGAGAGCTCCTCGAGTTCGCGGCGCAGCTCGAGTTCGGCGGCGTTGGTGTTCTCGTACTCCGACCGCCGGGTGACCAGGTCGTCGGCGGCCAGCCGCAGCCGGGCGTCGCGCAGCTCGGCCTGGATGACCTGCGCGCGGCGGGCCATCTCGGCCTGCCGGCCCAGCGGCTTGAGCTGACGGCGCAGCTCGGTGGTCAGGTCGGTGAGCCGGTCCAGGTTGGCCTGCATCGCGTCGAGCTTGCGCAGCGCCTTCTCCTTGCGCTTGCGGTGCTTGAGCACCCCGGCCGCCTCCTCGATGAAGGCGCGGCGGTCCTCGGGACGCGACTCGAGGATCTCGGCGAGCTTGCCCTGCCCGACGATGACGTGCATCTCCCGGCCGATGCCGGAGTCGCTGAGCAGTTCCTGGATGTCCATCAACCGGCAGGAGTTGCCGTTGATCTCGTACTCGCCGGCGCCGTCGCGGTACATGCGCCGGGTGATCGACACCTCGGAGTACTCGATGGGCAGCGCGTTGTCGGAGTTGTCGATGGTCAGGGTGACCTCGGCGCGGCCCAGCGGCGGCCGCGAGGACGTCCCGGCGAAGATGACGTCCTCCATCTTGCCGCCGCGCAGCGTCTTGGCGCCCTGCTCCCCCATCACCCAGGTCAGGGCGTCGACGACGTTGGACTTGCCCGACCCGTTGGGCCCGACCACACAGGTGATGCCGGGCTCGAACCGCAAGGTCGTCGGCGAGGCGAAGGATTTGAAACCCTTCAGCGTCAGACTCTTGAGGTACACGACGTGTCAGACTACCGGCGCCCGGCTCATCGCTCGCTGAAGCCGTCGAACTCCTCGCCGGCGTCGGCCCAGTCGGCGACCACGGTGTCCACCCGGCCCGGGGTGCCGCCGCCGCGCAGCAGCTCCAGCAGCCGTTCGCAGGCCGCCCGCGGCCCGCGGGCCACCACGTGCACCCGGCCGTCGGGCTTGTTGGCGGCATACCCCGTCAGGCCGAGCTCCAGCGCGCGCGATCGGGTCCACCAGCGGAATCCGACCCCCTGCACCCGGCCGTGCACCCAGGCGCTGAGCCGGACCGGTTCGGTGTCGTCGTTCTGCGGCACGGACTCCTCCCCCGAAAAGCGGACTAGCGGGCGTCGATCTCCAGCCGCACCTCGGTGCCCGACTTCAGTGTGCGCCCGACGGTGCAGACCTGGTCGATGGCGCGCCGCACCACGGTGAGCACCCGCTCGCGCTCGGCCGGGTCGAGACCGGACAGGTCCAGTTCCAGGCGTTCCTCAAGCAGCGGGTAGACCTCGCGCTCGCGGTCGGCCGCGCCGGAGACCCGGATGGTGGCCGGGTAGTCGTCGCCGAGCCGGCGGCGCAGCGGCTGGTCGCTGGCCATGCCGGTGCAGGCGGCGAGCGCGATCTTGAGCAGTTCGCCGGGCGTGAACACGCCCTCGACGTCCTCGGAACCGATGAGCACCTCGGCGCCGCGGCTGCTGCGCCCGGTGTAGCGGCGCACCCCGGTGCGCTCCACCCACAGTTCGGTCATGGTCGGTGTCGTCCTCTCGCGAGCGGCCGCGCCCCGCACGTGGGCGACCGGCGTGGTGAGTCTATCGGCGGCGGATGCGGGGCCGGGGCTGGCACTTCGGACAGGAGAACGACGAGCGGTTCATGAACCTCTCCCGCCGCATCGGCGCCCCACAGCGCCGGCACGGCCGGCCCTCCCGGCCGTAGGCGTCCAGCGACCGGTCGAAGTACCCGGACTGGCCGTTGACGTTGACGTACAGCGCGTCGAACGAGGTGCCGCCCTGGGCCAGCGCCTCGGTCATCACCGCGGCGGCGGCGTCGAGCAGTTCGGCGAGCCGGCGGCGCGGCAGCGCGGCGGCGATCCGGGACCCGTGAATCCGGGCCCGCCACAGCGCCTCGTCGGCGTAGATGTTGCCGATGCCGGAGACCACGGTCTGGTCCAGCAGCTGGCGTTTGATCTCGGAGTGCTTGCGGCGCAACACATCCACCACCGCGTCGCGGTCGAACCGCGGGTCCAGCGGGTCGCGGGCCAGGTGCGCCACCGGGGCGGGCACCGCGGTGCCGTCCACCTCGACCAGGTCGGCGATCAGCCAGCCGCCGAAGGTGCGCTGGTCGACGAAGTTGACCGCGGTGCCGTCGTCGAGCAGCGCGGCGATGCGCAGGTGGTCGGTGCGGCACGGGCCGATCAGCATCTGCCCGCTCATGCCCAGGTGCACCACCAGCGCCGCGTCGCCGTCGTCGAGGGTGAGCCACAGGTACTTGCCGCGCCGGCCGGTGCCGGTGATGCGGGTGCCCAGCAGCCGGGCGGTCAGGTCGGCCGCGCCGGCCTCGTGCCGGCGCACCGCGCGCGGATGGTGCACCCGGACCGCGGTGATCCGCCTGCCGGTCACGTGGTCGTGCAGTCCGCGCCGGACGACCTCGACCTCGGGCAGCTCAGGCACTGTCGAGGGCGTGCCACGCCGCCGCGGCGGCCTTGAGCTCGGCTTCCTTCTTGGTGCGCCCCACGCCGGTGCCGTACTCGACGTCGGCGACCACCACGGTGGCGGTGAACTCCTTGTTGTGGTCCGGCCCGGTCGAGGTGACCACGTAGGTCGGCGCGCCCAGGCCACGGGCGGCGGTGAGTTCCTGCAGGCTGCTCTTCCAGTCCAGCCCCGCACCCAGCGTGGGCGCGGTGTCGAGCAGCTCGGCGAACAGCCGCAGCACCACCTCCCGCACCACCTCGAGGCCGTGGTGCAGGTAGATCGCGCCGAGCAGGCTCTCGACGCCGTCGGCGAGGATGCTGGACTTGTCCGCGCCGCCGGAGTTCTCCTCGCCCTTGCCCAGCAGCAGGTGCGCGCCCAGCCCCTTGTCGCCGAGACCGCGGCCGACGTCGGCCAGCGCCTGGGTGTTGACGATGCTCGCGCGCAGCTTGGCCAGGTCGCCCTCGGAACGGTCCGGGTGGCGGCGGTAGAGCTCCTCGGTGATGGTCAGCCCGAGCACCGCGTCGCCGAGGAACTCCAGTCGCTCGTTGGTGGGCAGCCCGCCGTGTTCGTAGGAGTAGCTGCGGTGGGTCAACGCCACGGTGAGCAGCTCGTTGGGCAGATCCACGCCGAGCGCCTCCAGCAGCGAAGAACGGTCCACCCGCTCTTCGGAGCTCACTGCCGTTCCCCGTCCTCTCCGCCCTGCTCGAACAGGCCCGCCAGCTTGGACCAGCGCGGGTCCACCTGCTCGTGGCCGTGCCCGGGTTCGGCGGTGTCCAGCGGGATCCCGCACTGCGGGCACAGGCCGGGGCAGTCCTCGCGGCACAGCGGGGAGAACGGCAGCGCCAGGCCCACCGCATCGACGATGGCCTGCTCGACGTCGACGGTGTCCGGCACGCCGCTGGCGCCGACGCGGCCGACCTCGTCCTCCTCGGTGGTGGCGTCGGTGGTGCTGTCCGGGTACGCGAACAGTTCGGTGAGCTCGATGCGCACCCGCCCGGTCAGTTCGGTCAGGCAGCGGGAGCACTCCCCGGTGGTCTGTGCGACGACCGAACCGCTGACCAGCACGCCCTCCGACACCGACTCGATGCGCAGATCGAGCTCCAGCGGGGTGCCGGCCTCGACCCCGATCAGCTCCAGCCCCATCCGGGCGGGGTTGGTCACCGTCTCGGTGAAGGTGAGCATCGATCCGGGCCGGCGCGGCAGCCCGGCGATGTCGATCACGAGCGGCGACCGTGCTTCGCGGTGCGCCGCAGCACTCGCATGCGTCGCCATGACTGCAATCCTACGGCTGTCACCGACAAACGGGCGCGCGGCGGCGCGGGACCGGCAAACACGCCGGTGACGGGCCACCCGCGCGGTCGGCCTCCGCGAGCGAACGGACGGCCCTTACCGGACGACGTAGTCGTGGGTGCCCGCGGCGGTGCGCAGCTGGTGGCGGCCGCGGCTGACCGAGCGCAGGGTCCCGTTGAGGAACTCCTCGAACTCGGCGAGCTTGCTGTCGACGTAGATGTCGCACTCGCCGCGCAGCCGCTCGGCCTCGGCGTGGGCGGCGTCGACCAGCCGGGTCGCCTCGGCCTGCGCGGTCTGCACGATCTCGGTCTGCGACACCAGGCGCTGCTGCTCCTTGATGCCCTCCTGCACGGCCTTCTCGTAGGCCAGGTTGCCGCTCTCGATGAGCCGGTCGGCCTCGGTCTTGGCCCGGCCGGTGGTGGCCTCGTACTCGCGCTTGGCGGTCGAGATCAGCCGTTGTGCCTCCTCGCGGGCCTCGGCGACCATCCGCTCGCTGTGCTGGCGGGCCTCGGCGACCATCCGGTCGGCCTGGGCCTTGGCCTCGGCGAGCAGCCGGTCGGCCTCGGTGCGGGCGTGGCTGATCATCGACTCGGCCTCGGCGCTGGCGGTCTGCACCATCGACTCGGACTGCTCCTTGGCCTCGCGCAGCATGTTGTCGCGGGCGTCGAGCACGTCCTGGGCGTCGTCGAGTTCGCCCGGGATGGCGTCCTTGATGTCGTCGATCAGCTCCAGCACGTCGCCGCGGGGCACCACGCACCCGGCGGTCATCGGCACGCCGCGCGCCTCCTCGACGATCGCACTCAGTTCGTCGAGCGCCTCAAAAACTCGATACACGGCAACCCTCCAGGCCCTAGTCGTTGGTAACCAGTGTGCCTGGAGTTACCCGTGTGACTCGTGTTTCCAATCCGGTGTGTCGCGTGTCGGCGCGCACCGGCGCCCCGGCCCGGCCGGTCAGGATCCGGCGAGCCGGGCGCGCAGCCGCCGGTTGACCGGCTCGGGCAACAGCTCCGAGACGTCCCCGCCGAGCAGCGCCACCTCCTTGGCCAGCGAGGAGGAGACGAAGGAGTACTTCGGCGAGGTGGCCACGAAGAAGGTGTCCACCCCGGCGATGTGCTTGTTCATCTGGGCCATCTGCAGCTCGTACTCGAAGTCGGTGCCGGTGCGCAGGCCCTTGATGATCGCCGAGAAGCCGCGCTCGCGGACGAAGTCGACCACCAGCCCGCTGCCGGACTCCACCCGCACGTTGGGCAGGTGTGCGGTGGACTCCTCGATCATCTCGATGCGCTCGTCGATGCCGAACATGCCCTTCTTGTTCGGGTTGATCAGCACCGCGACGACGACCTCGTCGAAGTGTGCCGAGGCCCGCTCGAAGACGTCGATATGGCCGAGGGTGACCGGGTCGAAGGAACCGGGACAGACCGCGCCGCTCATGAGCGCAAACCGTAGCAGGAGCTCAGTCGCGCACCGCGAGCTCGAGCCGGGTGCCGCCGTAGCGCCGGGCCGGCCAGGGGGTCCAGCCGGGCGGCCAGTCCAGCTCCGGCCCGGTGGCGGCCCGCTCGACCACCGCGACGGTGCCCGGCCGCACCCAGCCGTTGGCGTCCAGCGCGGCCAGCACCGCCTCGATCTCGGCGTTGGGCAGCTCGTAGGGCGGATCGGCCAGCACCAGGTCGACCGGCCGCGCCGCGGGGGTGCCCACCACCGCGGCCACCGGGCCGCGCCGCACCGTCGCCCCGGTCACGCCCAGGGTCTCGATGTTGCGGTTGATCACCGCCGCCGCCCGGGCGTCGGCCTCGACGAACAGCACCGACGACGCCCCGCGGGAGGCCGCCTCCAGCCCGAGCGCCCCGGAGCCGGCGTAGAGGTCGGCCACCGCCGCGCCGTGCAGTTCGACGCGCGCGGCCAGCACGTTGAACAGCGCCTCCCGCACCCGGTCGGTGGTGGGCCGGGTGACGTTGCGGGGCACCGTGATCCGACGTCCACCGTAGGTGCCCGAGATGATCCGGGTCAGTCCAGCACCACCAGCAGGTCGCCGCCCTCGACCTGGGCGGTCTGTGACACGGCCACCCGCGTGACGGTGCCGGGTTTCGGTGCGGTGATGGCGGCCTCCATTTTCATGGCTTCGATGGTGGCGACGGTCTGGCCGGCCTCGACGGTGTCGCCGGCGGCCACGGCGACGGTGACGACGCCGGCGAAGGGAGCGGCGATGTGGCCGGGGTTGGTGCGGTCGGCTTTCTCGGCGACCGGGATCTGGGTGGCGATGTTGTTGTCGCGCACCAGGATCGGTCGTAGCTGGCCGTTCATGATGCACATCACGGTGCGCATGCCGCGTTCGTCGGGGTCGGAGATGGCCTCCAGGCCGATGATGAGCTCCACCCCCTTTTCCAGCTGGACGCGGTGTTCCTCGCCGTGGCGCAGGCCGTAGAAGAACTGGTTGGCGCTCAGCCCGGAGGTGTCGCCGTAGGTCTGCCGGTGTGCCTCGAACTCGGCGGTCGGGCCGGGGAACAGCAGCCGGTTGAGGGCGGCCCGGCGTTTCGGGCCGGGCTGGGCGAGCACCGCCTGGTCCTCCGCGGTGAGCCCCACCTGCGGTCTGGCGGGCGGACGGCCGGCAAGTGCCTTGGTGCGCAACGGTTCCGGCCAGCCACCCGGCGGGTCGCCGAGCTCACCACGCAGGAACCCGATCACGCTGTCGGGGATGTCCACACAGGTCGGGTCGGCGGCGAACTGCTCGGCGGTCACCCCCGCCCCCACCAGGGCCAGCGCCAGGTCACCGACCACCTTGCTCGACGGGGTGACCTTGACCAGTCGGCCCAGCACCCGGTCGGCGCCGGCGTAGGCGTCCTCGACGGCCTCGAACCGGTCGCCCAGCCCGAGCGCGATGGCCTGCTGGCGCAGGTTGCTCAACTGCCCGCCCGGGATCTCGTGGTGGTAGACCCGCCCGGTGGGGGCGGGCAGCCCGGACTCGAACGGCGCGTAGACCTTGCGCAGCGCCTCCCAGTACGGCTCCAGATCGCAGACGGCCTGCAGCGACAGCCCGGTGTCGTATTCGGTGTGGGCGGCCGCGGCCACGATCGCGCTCAGCGGCGGCTGGCTGGTGGTGCCCGCCAGGGGTGCGGCCGCCCCGTCGACCGCGCTGGCCCCGGCCTGCCAGGCCGCCAGATAGGTGGCCAACTGCCCGCCCGGGGTGTCGTGGGTGTGCACGTGCACCGGCAGATCGAACCGGCTGCGCAGCGCGGCGACGAGCCTGGCCGCCGCGGCCGGCCGCAGCAGCCCGGCCATGTCCTTGATGGCCAGCACGTGCGCGCCGGCCGCCACGATCTGCTCGGCCAGCCGCAGGTAGTAGTCCAGGGTGTAGAGATCCTCGGCCGGGTCGGACAGGTCCCCGGTGTAGCTGAGGGCGACCTCGGCCACGGCGGTGCCGGTCTCGCGCACCGCGTCGATGGCCGGGCGCATCGCCTCGACGTTGTTCAGCGCGTCGAAGATCCGGAAGATGTCGATCCCGGTGGCGGCCGCCTCCTGCACGAACGCCCTGGTCACCGACTCCGGATACGGCGTGTAGCCCACGGTGTTGCGGCCCCGCAGCAGCATCTGCAGACAGATGTTCGGCATCGCCTCACGCAGCGCGGCCAACCGCTCCCACGGGTCCTCCTTGAGGAACCGCAGCGCCACGTCGTAGGTGGCCCCGCCCCAGCACTCCACCGACAGCAACTGCGGCGTCAACCGCGCCACATAGGGGGCGACCTTGACCAGCCCGTTGGTGCGCACCCGGGTCGCCAGCAACGACTGGTGGGCATCACGGAACGTGGTGTCGGTGACCCCCACACCCCGACGGTCGCGCAGCCAGCGGGCGAATCCCTCCGGGCCCAACTGCTCAAGCCGCTGCCGGCTGCCCGGCGGCGGCGGGGCGTCCAGATCGACCTGCGGCAGCTTGTCGGCCGGATACACCGTGGTCGGCCGCGGCCCGTGCGGCTGGTTGACCGTCACATCGGCCAGATAGTTCAAGATCTTCGTACCCCGGTCGGCGGGGCTGTGCGCGGTCAGCAGATGCGGCCGTTCGTCGATGAACGACGTCGTCACCCGACCCGCACGGAAATCCGGGTCATCGATGACCGCCTGCAGAAACGGGATGTTGGTGGCCACCCCGCGGATCCGGAACTCGGCCAGCGCCCGGCGGGCCCGGGCCGCGGCGACCGACAGGTCACGGCCCCGGCAGGTGAGTTTGACCAGCATCGAGTCGAAATGCGCGCTGATCTCCGCGCCCAGATGGGTGCCGCCGTCCAGCCGGATACCGGCCCCGCCCGGCGAGCGGTAACCGGTGATCCGGCCCACGTCCGGCCGGAACCCGTTGGCCGGATCCTCGGTGGTGATCCGGCACTGCATGGCCGCCCCGCGGATCTGCAGCCCCTGCTGGCTCAGCCCCAGATCCGCCAGCGACTCACCGGCGGCGATCCGCAGCTGCGCCGAGACCAGATCCACATCGGTGATCTCCTCGGTCACCGTGTGCTCGACCTGAATCCGCGGATTGCACTCGATGAACACGTACTCACCGCGCTCGTCGAGCAGGAACTCCACCGTGCCCGCACACGTGTAGCCGATGTGCCGAGCGAACGCCACCGCATCGGCACAGATGCGTTCCCGCAGTTGCGGATCCAGGTTCGGGGCGGGGGCGAGCTCGACGACCTTCTGATGCCGCCGCTGCACGCTGCAGTCCCGCTCGAACAGGTGCATCACATTGCCGTGCGCATCGGCGAGGATCTGCACCTCGATGTGGCGCGGATTGATCACCGCCTCCTCGAGATACACCCGCCCGTCACCGAACGCCGAGGCGGCCTCCCGCGATGCCGCCTCGATCGCCTCCTTCAGCCCCTCCGGGTCGCTCACCCGGCGCATGCCGCGGCCACCACCACCCGAGACCGCCTTGACGAACACCGGGAACCGCATACCGGCGGCCGCGGCGACCAGCTCCTCGACCGACGCCGACGGGGCCGAGGACACCGGCACCGGCAGCCCGGCCTCACGCGCCGCCGCCACCGCCCGCGACTTGTTGCCGGTCAGCTCCAGCACCTCGGCACTCGGACCCACGAACGTGATCCCCGCACGCGCACACGCACGGGCCAACTCCGGGTTCTCCGAAAGGAATCCGTAGCCCGGGTACACCGCGTCCGCACCCGAGGACCGGGCCACCCGCATGATCTCGTCGACCGACAGGTACGCCCGAACCGGATGCCCCACCTCACCGATCTGGTAGGACTCATCGGCCTTGAGCCGGTGCAGCGAATTCCGGTCCTCGTACGGGTAGACCGCGACGGTGGCGATACCCAACTCGAACGCGGCACGGAACGCGCGGACCGCGATTTCCCCGCGGTTGGCGACGAGCAGCTTGGAGATCACGCGCTACTGTAGCCCGCTCAGATCAGGGTCGACCAGTAGTCCCAGAACCGCACCAGGGCCAGCAGCACCACGCCGACGAACCAGAACGTCACCAGCGACCACCGCCACTGGTACAGCAGCCGGGCGGCCGGGTGGGCACCCAGCGGCCGCAGCGTGATCGCCGTCGCCACCACGAAGGTGGGGATGGTGACCGACCAGACCACCATGCAGTACGGGCACAGCGCGCCGATGCGGTACAGGCTCTGGAAGATCAACCAGTGCACGAAGATCGTGCCGAGCAGCGAGCCCATCGCCAGCCCCGACCAGTACCAGCGGGGCAGCCGCACGCCGCCCACCGAGATCACGCCCGTCACGGTGACCACGGTGAAGGCCACGATGCCGATGAGCGGGTTGGGGAACCCGAACACCGAGGCCTGCCAGCTCACCATCACCGAACCGCAGGCCAGCACCGGGTTGAGACTGCAGGTGGGCACGTAGGCCGGGTCGATCAGCAGCGCGATCTTCTCGACGGTCAGTGTCAGCGACGCCGCCAGGCCGAGCACCCCGCCGATGAGCAGCCACAACGCGCTCGGCCGCGGCACGTAGACCGCGGACCGGTCGTCGGCCGGGGTGGCGGCCGACGCGGCGGGCTGGTCGGCGGTGGCGGTCACGGCGCCGCGGGGGTCGGGGCCTTCGCCGGCGGGGCCGCCTCCAGGCCGGGCACGTCGCCGACGATCTCCTTGATCTTGTCGACGAGCGCCTGCGGGGTGCTGTAGGAGTAGTCCTCGCCGTTGATCCGCACCGTCGGGGTGGCCTTGATGCCGGTCGCGCCGACCATGCCGTCGACCATCTTCTCGTAGCGACCGCTGTTGATGCAGTCGGGCACGTTGCCGACCACCCCGGCCTGGCGGGCCAGCTCGATGAGCTTCTCGTTGTCCGGGTAGCTGCCGCCGACCTCCTCCGGCTGCAGGGCGAACAGCTTGGCGTGGAACCGCTCGAACGCCTCGACCGACTCGTCGGCCACGCAGTAGGCGGCGGCGCCGGCACGGTTCGAGTAGTTGTCGTTCTGGCGGGTGTTGAGGATGCCGACCATGTAGTAGTCGACCGCGGCCGCCCCGGACTGGATCACCTTGGCCAGGGTGGGCCCGAAGACCTGCTCGAAGGCGCCGCAGTGCGGGCACAGGAAGTCCTCGTAGACCGAGATGACGACCTTCGGTTCGCCGCTGTCGGCGTCGGTGATCACCTGTTCGGAGGCGACCCGGACCGCGCGCCCCTCACCGGAGCCCGGCTTGTCGTTGGACATCACGATGTAGAGCACCAAGGCGACCGCGAACACCACGACGACGGCCGTCAGGCCGATCTGGATCAGCAGGTTGCGCCGACGGTCGGCGGCCTTGAGGTCGTAGCTCGCGGTTTTCCTGGGTTTCTTCGCCACGGCGACAAGCGTACCGGCGCGGTCGGCGCCGTCGGCAGGGCCCAACGGCCCCGTCAGGCCCGGCTGAGGTGGGCGCGCAGCGCGGAGACCAGTTCGGCGGTGGCGGTCTCGCAGCCGCCGCCGATCGGGAAAAAGCTGGCGAAGGCGTGCACCAGCGACCCGTACCGGCGCAGGTCGACGGCCACCCCGGCGGCGCGCAGCGCCTCGGCGTAGGCCTCCCCCTCGTCGCGCAGCGGGTCGAAGCCGGCGGTGGCGACGAGCGCCGGTGCCAGCCCGGACAGGTCGTCGGCCAGCAGTGGCGACACGAGTGGGTCGGTGGGCTCGACCGGCGCGCCGTCGAGGTAGTGGCGCTGGAACCAGTCCATGTCGGCGCGGGTGAGGAAGAAGCCGTCGGCGAACAGGGTGCGCGACCGGGTGTCGTTGGCGGCGTCGGTCACCGGGTAGAGCAGCAACTGCAACACCGGCTGGCGCACCCCGTCGTCGCGGCAGCGCAGCGCCACCACCGCGGCGAGGTTGCCGCCGGCGCTGTCGCCGCCGACGGCGATCCGGTCCGGGTCGGCGCCCAGCGCCGCGGGATGCTCCAGCGCCCAGCGGTAGGCGGCGTAGGCGTCGTCGGCGGCGGCCGGCGCCTTGTGCTCCGGCGCCAGCCGGTAGTCCACCGACAGCACCGCCAGCTCGCCGTCGCGGCAGATCCGGCGGCACAGCAGGTCGTGGGTCTCCAGGTCGCCGATGACGAATCCGCCGCCGTGGTAGTAGACGAGCAGCGGCAGTTCGCCGTCGGCGTGCAGCGGCCGGTACAGCCGGGCGGCCAGCGGTCCGGCCGGCCCGTCGACGGTGTGGTTGGTGACGTCGACCGGGATGTGGGCGGCGAACATGGTCGCGGTGGTGCGCAGCCGGGCCCGGGCGACCGCCGGGTCGTCGCTGACCACCAGGCCGGGGATGCCCGCGGCGCGCTGGCCGGCCAGCAGCAGCTGCAGCGTGGGGTCGAGGGTGTTGCCGTCGACGGTGACGCCGCGCCCGCCCAGCAGCAACCGTTTGACCCGGTCGGACAGGTGCGGCAGCGACCGCAGGGTCACCCGGGTGGCGGCGTCGACGGCGAACGTGCGGACCCGTCCCGGTTCGCGACGCGACCGCCCGTCGCCCGGCTCGGCGTGGACTGGCAGACTGCTGGTCATGGGATCTCCGGTGGTCACGCTCAACGACGGTAATTCGATTCCGCAGGTCGGTTTGGGAGTTTGGCAGACTCCCCCGGAGGACACCGAACGGGCGGTCGCGGCCGCGCTCGCGACCGGCTACCGGCACATCGACACCGCGGCGATCTACCACAACGAGACCGAGACGGGCCGCGGCATCGCCGCCTCCGGCGTCCCGCGCGAGGAGATCTTCGTCACCACCAAGGTCTGGAACGCCGACCACGGCTTCGACCGCACGCTGGCCGCGTTCGACGCCAGCCTGGCCCGGCTGGGGCTGGACTACCTCGACCTCTACCTCATCCACTGGCCGGTGCCGGAGCAGAACCGCTACGTCGAGACGTTCCGGGCGCTGGCGCGGCTGCGCGAGGAGGGCCGGGTCCGCTCGATCGGCGTGAGCAACTTCGAGCCGGAGTACCTGCGGGTGCTCATCGACGAGACCGGGATCGTGCCGGCGGTGAACCAGATCGAGTTGCATCCGCGGCTGCAGCAGCGCCAACTGCGCCGGGTCAACGCCGAGCTCGGCATCGCCACCGAGGCCTACAGCCCGCTGGGCCAGGGTTCGCTGCTGAGCCACCCGGCAATCACCGGAATCGCCGAGGCGCACGGCCGCACCCCCGCGCAGGTCCTGATTCGCTGGCACATCCAGCTGGGTAATATCGTCATCCCCAAGTCGGTGCATCCCGACCGGATCGCGAGCAACTTCGACGTGTTCGATTTCGAGCTGAGCGACCAGGACATGGCCTCCATCGCCGCGCTCGACGACGGCACGCGGCTGTGCCCGGATCCCCGGACGTTCAATTTCACAGGATAGGTGCCATGACCCAATCCGGCGGCGAGGCGGCTGCCGTGCCGACCGTCACGCTCAACGACGACCACAGCCTTCCGGTGCTCGGCCTGAGCGTCGCCGACCTGCCCGAGGCCGACACCGAGCGGGTGGTCGCCGCGGCGCTCGAGGCGGGTGTCCGGTTCATCGACACGGCGGCGGCGTACGGCAACGAGGCGGCGGTGGGGCGCGCGGTCCGCGCCTCGGGCATCCCGCGCGACGAGGTCTTCGTCGCGAGCAAGCTGGCCACCACCGACCAGGGGTTCGGTTCCTCGCAGGAGGCCGCGCGGGCCAGCCTGGAGCGGCTCGGGCTGGACTACATCGACCTGTACCAGATCCACTGGCCGGCCGGTGAGCAGGGCCGCTACATCGACAGCTGGGCCGGGCTGATGAAGGTCAAGGAGGACGGCATCGCCCGTTCGGTCGGCGTCTGCAACTTCACCCCGGAGCACCTGTCGGACGTCATCGACCTGACCTTCGTCACCCCGACGACCAACCAGATCGAACTGCACCCGCTGCTCAACCAGGCCGAGTTGCGCGAGAAGCACGCCGGCTACGGCATCGTCACGCTGGCCCACACCCCGCTGGGCGAGGGCCGACTGCTCGAGCACCCGACGGTGGTGTCCGTCGCGCAGGCGGTGGGCCGCACCCCGGCGCAGGTGCTGCTCCGGTGGAGCCTGCAGCTCGGCAACGTGGTGCTGCCGCGGGTGACCGATCCCGCCCAGATCGCCGAGGACGTCGCGGTGTTCGACTTCGAGCTCACCGACGAGCAGATGGCCACGCTCACCGGCCTCGACGACGGCACCCGGTTCCAGCCGGATCCGCACACCTACCTCGGCAGCTGAGTCCTCACCCATCCGGGCAGGTGGCGGCCGCCTCCCGCAGCACCCGCGCCGACGGCGCGTCGATCGGCAGCCGGTAGCCGCGCAGCACCTCGGCGAACTGCAGCGCGTACTGGCACCGGAACGCCGGGTTGGGCGGCATCCACAGGGCCGGCTCGGCGTCGCCCTTGTCCTGGTTGGCGGGTCCGGACACGGCCAGCAGGTTGGCCGGGTCGTTGGCGAAGCGCACCCGCAGCTCCTGCGGCCAGGCCCAGGCGCCCAGGTCCCAGGCCAGCGCCAGCGGCACGATGTGGTCGATCTGCACCGCCGCCCCCACCCCGGGGCCGCGGGTGAAGGGCACCGTCTCGTTGGTGTAGGGGTCGCGCAGCACCCCGGTGGCCACCGCGCGCGGGCAGCGCTTGATCGACGTGTAGGTCTTGTCCACCAGGTCGCGGTCGAGGATGTCGTTGCGGGTGTCGCAGCCGTTGTGGCCGCCGGGCGCGGTGTTGTCGTCGGTCCAGGCCTCGCCGAACCGGGCGCGCAGGTAGTCACCGCGGCGGACGCGGGCGGGCACGATCTCGATGCCGGCCAGCACGTCGGTGCCCGGTGCCAGCGTGGGCGCCTCGGCGACGGCGAGGTGCCCGGCGGGCCGGCCGGCCCAGGTGGTGGTCTGCCAGGCCACCACCACGGCCAGCACCACCGCGGCGAACAACCACACCAGCCGGCGAGCGGTCATGACTTGTCCAGGTAGACGACGCGGTCGGATTCGGTGAACGGCGCGGCCAGCAGCGCCATGCCGGGGTGATCGGGGTCGCGGCCCCAGATGTCCTCGCACACCTCCTTGGCGGCCAGGATCAGGTCGAGGTGCTCGGTCAGCGACAGGAACCGCAGCGAGCGCAGTCGGCCGTGCTGGTGCGAGCCGAGCACGTCGCCCTCGCGCCGCTCGGCCAGGTCCAGCTCGGCCAGCGCGAACCCGTCGAGGGTGCTCGCGACCGCCTTGAGCCGGGCCCCGGCCCGGGAGGCCTCCGGCATCCGGGTGGCCAGCAGGCACAACCCGGCGTGCTCGCCGCGGCCCACCCGGCCGCGCAACTGGTGCAGCTGGCTGACGCCGAAGCGGTCGGCGTCCATCACCAGCATCACGGTGGCGTTCGGCACGTCCACACCGACCTCGATGACGGTGGTGCACACCAGCACGTCGATCTCACCGGCCCGGAACGCGGCCATCACCGCGTCCTTCTCCTCGGCCGGCAACCGGCCGTGCATGAGCCCGAGCCGCAGGCCGCGCAGCGGGCCGTCGGCGAGGTTGCGGTACAGCTGCACCACGGTGATCGGCGGCGGCAGCTTCTCCTGCCGGCCGGCACCGTCCCCGCCGGCTTTCTCGTCCCTGTCCTTGTCTTTGTGGTCTTTGTCGTCCCTGCCCTTGTCGTCCTCGTCGTGCTGCTCGTCGATGCGGGAGGCCACCACGTAGGCCTGCCGGCCGGCGCGCACCTCCTCGACGATGCGCTCCCAGGCGCGCTGCAGCCAGCGCGGTTTCTCGGTGACGAAGATGGTATTGGTGCTGATCGGCTGCCGCCCGCGCGGCAGCTCGCGCAGCGTGGAGGTCTCCAGGTCGCCGTAGACGGTCAACGCGATGGTGCGCGGGATCGGCGTCGCCGTCATCACCAGCAGGTGCGGGGTGAGCCCGTCGGGGGCCTTGGCGCGCAGCCGGTCGCGCTGTTCGACCCCGAAGCGGTGCTGCTCGTCGACGACGACCATGCCGAGCCGGTGGAACTCGACGGCGTCCTGCAGCAGCGCGTGGGTGCCGATGACGATGCCGGCCTCCCCCGCGGCGACCTCGGCGCGCACCTGCCGCTTCTGCTGGGCGCTCATCGACCCGGTGAGCAACGCCACCCGGGTGCCGTGTTCGGCGCCGCCGAGCTGGCCGGCCATGCCGAGCGGGCCGAGCACGGCCCGGATGGACTGGGCGTGCTGGGTGGCCAGCACCTCGGTGGGGGCCAGCAGCGCGCACTGGTAGCCGGCGTCGATGAGCTGCGCCATCGCCAGCACCGACACGATGGTCTTGCCGGAGCCCACCTCGCCCTGCAGCATCCGGTTCATCGGCCGGGGGACGGCCAGGTCGGCGCTGAGCTCGGCGAGCACCTGCTGCTGGCCCGCGGTGAGCTCGAACGGCAGCCGGCGCAGCAGCTCGGCGCGCAGCCCGTCGTCGCGGACCGGCGCGGCCGGGCCGGGCCGGGACCGCTCACCGTGGCGGCGGGCCAGCAGCGCCCACTGCATCCCGACGGCCTCGTCGAAGGTCAGCCGGCGGCGGGCCCGGTCCCGGTCCTCCTTGCGTTCGGCGACGTGGATGGCGCGCAGCGCGGTGTCGAGGTCGACCAGGTCGTATTCGGCCAGCACCGCCTCCGGCAGCGGTTCGGGGATCGGGTCGAGCACCGCCAGCACCTGGCGCACGCAGTGGTAGAGGTCCCAGGTCTGCACCTTGGCGCAGGCGGCGTAGATCGGGAAGAAGTCGCGCTCGAACGCCGCCAGGTCCGGCTCGCCGCCCTGGTCGCCGGCGATGGCGCGCAGCGACTTCGAGCCGACCGGTTTGCCCTTCGGCGAGTTGAGCACCAAGAACGCCGGGTGGGTCAGCTGCATGACGCCGCGGAAGTAGCCGACCTCGCCGGACAGGATCACCTTGGCGCCCTCGACGAGTTCCTTCTGGATGAAGCGCGGGTTGAAGAAGGTGGCGGTCACCCTGGGCCGCCGGTTGCCGAGCGTGACCACCAGGAACTCGCGGCGCGGCGTGCGGTTGGTCAGCTTCTTGTCGACCTTGGTGATCACGTCGACGAAGGTGATGTGCTCGCCCTCCTCGGGCGGCTGCTCGCCCTCGCCGAGCACGGTCGAGCCGCTGTGGTACTTGCGCGGGTAGTGCCGGAGCAGATCGCCGACGGTGCGGAAGCCGAAGTGCTCCTCGAGCAGGTCGGCGGCCTTGGCACCGAGCACGAAGTCCAGTCGGTCGCTCAGGGTGGCCATCTCACTCCACTCCGATCAGCAGCGGATCGCCGTGGTGTCCGGTGTGGTAGGTGCCGATCTCGATGCCGAGGTGGTTGCGCTGCACGTGCTCGCGCAGCGCGTCGGCGGCGCCGGCCCCGGCGTCGGCGCCGAGCAGCACGGTGACGAGCTCGCCACCGGCCGCCAGCAGCAGGTCGATGAGCCGGGTGCCGGCGGTGACGATGTCGGGCCCGACGACCAGCACCTCCCCGGCCGAGATGCCCAGCCCGTCGCCGGGCCGGCAGGGCCCGGCCCAGGTCAGCGCGCGCTCGGTGGCCACCCGCACCGAGCCG
>Ga0207747_1000222_pt1 | contig 72268 bp, 65 predicted proteins | sample HigsolmetaGSP11D_FD_184839 | JGI IMG/M metagenome (GOLD analysis project Ga0207747, IMG submission 184839) | High solid enriched microbial communities from the Joint BioEnergy Institute, USA - SP1-1-D (SPAdes) | ecosystem: Engineered > Bioreactor > SSF (Solid state fermentation) > Aerobic >...
GCGAAACGGGGATTCGAGCGATGGTGTGAGCAAGGCGACCAGATCAACCACGCCGCTGTCCGATGTACCCTAAAGACGATGCGCAATTGGCAAGCCGAAATCGTCAACTACCATCAATGCCGGTGGACCAACGCGGTTGTGGAAGGCCGTCACAATCGCATTAAAGCCTTTCAGCGCCGCCATTACTTTACACGAAATCGCAGTCATTATAAAGCAGGTATTCTGATCGAATGCAGCCGCCATCGGTTGTTATGCTAGCAGTCAAGCACTGATTTTGAGATTGAGCCTTTTTTGCTGTTTGAAAGTACTTCCCCCATTAATATCAACCGCAGGAGTGCCATCAGAATGTGAAACGGGTCTGTAAGTTATTGCTGTCCCATCATCCATAATCCTAAGAACTTTACCATCTCCAAGGTCTTTCTCCGTCTTAAAGCCTTGAGTTTTTTCATCAAAAAATTGCCGAGCGGCTTTATCTCCACCTGTCAGATTTCGTACTTTAGTACTTCCGCTTTGACCAACTGTTCCAAAATACCCATTTTCATTTGGAGTAAACTTGGGAACATTTTCCGTCCCCTAAGTTGTAATCTTAAACTGGGGAATAAAGAAGGTGGCAACTGGTTATTCCAATTACCACCATTATATCAGCTTGCCTGACGCTCTGTTAGAGTTGCCGCCGCCCTGTATTCCGTCTTGTGCTTCATCATGCTGTAGATGATGTTTACTAGCCTTCTCATGACGCATATAAGGGCTTGCTTCTTCGTCTATTCGACACACACTGGGTAGCCCCACCAAAAAGAAACCTTGAAAGGCGTAAAGCCAATCAAGGTAGGAAAGATTATTTTTTGATAACAGATACTAGCCAATTGTATAAGCAAACGCATGCTTCTTCTTCAGTATCAAAAATCTTCAAACTCGATTTATTCCCTCGTTCACTGTAATAAACTTCCCACTTCCCATTGTTTTGACCAATACAAAAGGCTTCGTTTGGATAACCTCCATTTAATGAGTAAGCATGGACAGGAAAGTTTTCCGATTTAAGTTTTAACTCAAGTTGATGAATGTTCATTTTTTTACCTCCCGAATATATCCACCTTTAATTAAGTCCTCAATACTCATATTAAACTTATACTGAGTTCTACCACCAGGTTGGTCAAACCAAGGAGCAATTTTTCCTCCTTGAGCTTCAATTGGCTTTACAACTTCGTATACATGATATGGTTTATTTTCAGTTCCTGGTGCAAGCGAGCGTTGATTGTAAGGTGTTCCTACTGGTGATGCAAAACTTCCTGATTCATATCCATATCTATCGATTTGTGTTCCTGGTTTAAGAGTAACATTATTAGGTTTCCCTGCAAAACCATCATTCGGAGGCCACTTTATATTCCCTGCTTCATCAACCCACTTACTTGCTTTACCCGTCCCCTGAGTCCTTAAGCTGCTACCTTTATTATCTCCGGCAGTTGGCTTATCCAAGTATTGATTGCCATTCGACTTATTGTTATTCGCCTGGTTAGTCTGGTTAGTCGTTGTCGATGGTGTGTTCGCCTTAGATGTATTATTCGTCTGAGTATTCTTGTTTGTATTTGTGTTATTTTGCGTTGTTACCTTAGTCGAATTACTCTTCCCAGACGTAATGTTGTTGGAGGCAGGCTGACTAACCTTGACGGACGCCACTTGGGACTTATTGGGTTGAAGCTTATATCCTCCACCAGATAACGAACGGAATGCAACCAAACCAAGAGCGTTGGTGAAGGTCTCTTGCGCCTGCTGGTACATCAGCTCCGCTTCATATAATGTAAGTCCTTTTTGACTGAAATCGTAGACCATCTCAATCGAGCTGATATTGTCGCCAAAACGAGTGCCGAGGAAACCAGGTTGATACTTTATCCCCGCAGATGCCAGTCCTTCTTTCGTCAACTTGCCGTTGTTCGCTTTTATCGTATCATATAGCACCAAGATCTGCTCAAGCTTAAGCTCGTCATCTGCCATTGATACAATAAATTTCGTTTCGTTTTCGGTGACCTTATAGGCGATATTCAAACTCGCAGATGCAGTGGGAGACTTATAATCAAGAGTATATTTAGAATCTACTGTCAACAGTGTCCTACCAATGGTGGTAACTGTCTCCGTTCTAATCCAGTCAGTAGTCGAATCTGCACCAGAAGAGCTAGAAGTGGTTGACACTTGGATATCCGCCTTCTTAAGGGCCGACTCCCACTCGCTCTGTGTCATATAGCCTCTCTTTGCCACCGCTTGATTAACAGTCTGGACGATCGCCTGTTGCTGGAATTGCAGCGGAGTGATTACGTTTGCATTATAGGTACCTTGCTTCTGCGCTTCCTTAGCCTTTTCCCGGATCTCAGTAGCCAGTTTATGGATAGCCTGGCGTTCTTCAGAAGTTTGTGCCTTAAAATATGCATTTGTCAACGCAATGATCCGAGACTGGTCCTCCACATTCAACTTCTCATCCCCCTGCTCCCAATGCCCCGTCGGATCCCAGAAGTTGATCGGATCGTTGTGAACATAGGTGTAGAGGTTCAGGCTGAGCGGGTTCAGGATATCGCCCTTGTACGTATCCTCCGTGATGAACCGGCCGATATACGGCGCATAGTATCTGGCGCGAAGATAATACAAGCCCGTCTCTGCATCGTAGAACTCGCCCGAGTAACGGATCGCATTGGCATGCGTTTCGATCGTCAGGATCGGGTTGCCGAAGATGTCGTACTCGTAAGCGTTCAACTGCTCACCCGACTCGGTTACCGTCTGAACGACGTACGCATGGCCGTTGTAGAAATAGTAAGCCGCGCTCTGGCTTGTGACATCGATGCGAGCGATATAGCGGTCGCCGCGCACATAGCGAGTGACAGCTTCGCCCTCGGCATCGAGCTCGAGAATGACATACTGGCGATCGTACACATAACGCACGACTTCTTCCTCGTAATCACGGTCCGAACTGCGAGAGCGTTTCTCCGTGCGTAAATCATCACCGTCATAGGTAAATGTCACGATCGAACGAACGCCTTGCTTCACCGTCTCCCGGTAGACCAACCGATTGAATCCGTCATACTCGCTGCTCACCTTCTCGATCACCGAGGAGATGTCATAATCGATCGTGTCCCCGTATGGAACCGCACCTGTGGATTGACGCTTGCTCGCAGTGTGCGGCTGGATGTAGATGACCATCTGGCGGATCTCATTGCCGTTCGCATCATAGCGATAGGTCGTGGTCTTCTGCAGCAACTCCTCTCCGTACTCATCCAGCATGCGCTCCGTCAGTCTCAGCAGTTCATTGGAGTTCGAGTACAAGTATTCACTTCTCTTCGCCGTATACTGGACATCGACACCTGTCTCCGGGTCGGTGTATCCGCTGAACTGCGGCGACAGATAAGCCTCCGATTGCGATATGCGGTTGCCCGACCGGTCGTACATGTAGCTCGTCGTCTTGCCAGGTGCTACCACTTTGACGACTCTGCCCGCCGGATCATACGCATACGTTGTCGTTCCATACGAATCCGTCACGGAAGTTTTCCTGTCGAGCGCGTCATACGTCTAGCTGTAGGAGGAGATCTCCTCTCCGTCCGGCTTGACATTGATCACCGAGATCAGACAGTTGTTCCTGTCGTAGGCATATCGAGTTGCGACTCCTCCCGGATATACGACCGATATGCGGTTACCGCTTGCATCATACTGATAGGTTGTCGTCTTGCCATCGAATCGTACGCTGGCGACTTCCAGAACTGTCGTATGCATAGTCCGTGGCATGACCTGCGCCATCCGTCACCCGGGTCACTTGGCCGATCGCATCATAATCGTAGGACAGTTGCTCTCTTCCGTCCTTCGAGATGCGAAGCAAGCGATGATTGCCGTCATAAACATACTCCGTCCTGCCGCTCTCATCGGTCATGGCGATTCGGTTACCGGCTGCATCATATTCGATCGCGATGCTGTCTCCCGTTTCCTGTACGAATCTCCGCTTCAGATTCCCGTGGGCGTCATACACATATCGCGTGTGGCGGCCCATTCTGTCGATCAATACGGCTCGATTCGTGTCGAGGTCATACAGGTATTGGATTGTCCGATTGTCGGCATCCGTCACCTGAACGAGCAAGCCGAATGCGCGGTAGACATACCGCGTTAACTTGCCTCTGCCATCGATCATGTAGGTGTTATTGCCAGCCTTGTCGTACAGATACTTCGTGCTGACGCCTTCCTGATCGATCACCTCGACCAGTCTGCCCGCGCTGTCATAACGGTATTGCATCGTATAACCGTTACGCTGGTAGTTTCACCCGCTGCATTACAGGTGTAAGCTTCGGTATACGCATAACCGTCTCCGGATGCCGCTGCTTCCGGCGACAGCACAGATACCAGTTGGTTCGTCAGATCGTACGTATATGTCTATCCGTAGCGAGACTCGTCATCTGACGCTGACAATACGCCACGGGCATCCATGTTCTTGATGACATTGCCATTGGCATCGTACACTCGCTTCTCGATGACGACACCCTCCGCATCCCTCGTGACGACCAGTCGATTGAGGCGGTCATACTCATAGGTCCTCGCATGACCCAATGCGTTGGTCTCCTTGATCTTGTTGCCCAGGCGGTCATAGGCATATTCCGTGATCAGTTGGATATGGCCAGAGTATTCCGCATCTCTCATACGATCCAGCTCGGTCTGTCCGTACTCGTCGCTCAGGGCATCCTCCTCCACCAGCAGAATCTCGCGAATCAGCCTGTTCATCGAGTCATATTCGTATCTGGTGATATCGTAAACATCCGGGCTGTCGCGCAAAACTTTCGTTGCAGTCAGGTTTCCATTCCGATCATAGGCATATTCGGTATACGCGCCACTGCTGTCAGATTCCGTATGCAAGAGTCCGTTCTCGTAATACGAGTAATGGACAACCCGCATGAATTCATCGTCACTCGTATCCGTCAGCGTGCTTCTGACCAGATTGCCCGCTTCATCATACGCATAGGACTCCACGGCATAGACGATATCGCCGTTATCATCTTTGCGCAGAGGAGCACGCGTTTCCACCAGACGACGATTGGCATCATACCGGTAATAGGTCGTGCTGCCTCTCTTGTCCGTTGATGACACCAGATTGCCGGCCAGATCGTAGCGATATGTTTCCATCATGCCGTATGCATCGGTTGTTCCGCTAAGCTCCCCAAATGCGTTGTAGCGGTAGCTGGTCTCACTTCCGCGCGGATCAACCTGCCGGATCATACGATCCATCAGATCATAGGCGTATGCTGTCACACCGTCGTCAGCTGCTGTCATCTTCAGCAGATTGCCGCTCGGATCGTAATTGGTAGGCTGTCACATTCCCGTTCGCATCGCGAACGCTCGTTGCATGGCCGAGAATATCATAGGTGTATGTCGTTTGATGGCACAACGCATCGGTACGCTGAATGAGCCTTCCCAAGCCATCATAAACGTAGCTCGTCCCCGCTGATGTTGAGATGTCGCCATTGAACCTCAAACCGTCGACCTGTTTGATGACTTGATCCTTGCCGTTGTAGGCCAGAACCTCCAACAGCTCACCGTTTGCCGAGTAGGTGCGAACGCGTCTGTTCAATGCATCATAAGCATACAACTCTCCGCTCATGCTCATCAGCGATTGTGGGTTATCCAGCGTTGCGTCATATTGGTTCGGATCGATCCGACGGATGAGATTGCCCCGATTGTCATAGACGTACCTGGTTATCGCCTGCTGACCGCTTGTCGCCGGTGCCTTCAAGAAAACAAAAAAAATCCCTTTAACGGCAGTTAAAGAGATTCATAGTGACAGAGATCTCAGCAACCCAGCCGTCATAGTAATTCCGAGGAATTACTTTAGACCTGTGGCTTTGCGTCCTCACCTTTCGATGAGTTTGCCTTTGTTAAACCCTTCAGTCCTATAACATGCATATAGTGAATATTTACCATTAAGACAATTGTAATATACAATAGATTACTTAATCCGACAATAATGTTCAATTTGTTTACTTATGGGTTATCTGTCCTTGATCCTATCCCCTCACTCCCCCGCGATCGCTTCCTCCTTCGTCCGATGAACGGTTCCGTGCGGATGTTCAGGCGGAGCGTAGATTGTATACAGCTTGAGCGGTTCGTTGCCGATATTCGTCAGGTTATGCCAGGTCCCCGCCGGGATCATGATCGTAAATCCGTCTTCCACCCTGCGCTGATAGTTCAGCCGATCGCGGCTTGGGCCCATCTGGACGAAGCCTTCGCCGTCCTCGATCCGGATGAACTGATCGACATTCGGATGCATCTCGAGGCCGATGTCTTCGCCCGGGCGAAGGCTCATCAGCACGACCTGCATATGCTGCCCGGTCCACAAGGCTCTGCGGAAATATGGATTCTCTTCGACTGCCTGTTCGATATCCACCACATAAGGATTCGGTCCATAATCCTGCCTCACCTCAGAACGACCTTCAGCTTGCTGACGAGCGGGATATCCGCCTGACCCACCATGCGAACTGCCATATCCCTGAGTGAAACCATATGCATAGGAAGTATATGGATAGGCGACATATGGATGAACATACGGCACACTGGTTCCTTCTTGTCGGGAGCCGCCCCGATGAGCCGGATGCTGCCAGCTGGATGACTGATATAGGTACATGTTCCATCTCCTTTCCCGTCGTTGTTCGATATATCCTATGTATCATCGCCTATATAGGCGACTGTGCCAAGCGCATTTGGGCTAATATCGCGACTTTATAGGTTGTCGGAGTTGTCATGGCATAAGTCAACATTAGCCTTCAGTTTCACCAGACATGACATTCCCCGTCCGTTATCGTTATAATTAAGGTTGATGTTGCTTCATCACGATGAATCTTAACAAAGGAGTGGATCTTGTCATGTCAATAGGCGTCCTGGCCCATCTGTTCGGGCAACTGCCAGTTCATCAATTGGCCGCGCAAGTCGCAGGGAGGGGCTTCACCCATGTGCAGCTGGCGCTCTGGAAAGCGATTGCCGACATCGATTTCACCAAGCCGGGCAAGCTGTCGCCGGGTCTGGCGATGCATATCGGAGAAACATTTGCCCGCCAGGGTGTTTCCATCTCCGTGCTCGGCTGTTACATCAGGCTGTTCGAGCGCGATCCGGAACAGCGCAAGATAAACACCGAGCGGTTCAAGGAACTGTTGCGCCATGCCCGTTACTTCGGATGCCCGGTAGTAGCTGCCGAAACCGGTCATTATCCGGATGGACACACCGTAGAGGACTGGATGACGATGAAGCATGTGCTGGAGGAGCTCGTTGAGGAAGCAGAGCGTTGGGGAGTTTATGTCGGGCTGGAAGCGGCGAACGGTCACCTGATCGGGACTGCACGGGAGCTGCGCCGCATGCTCGACGAAGTGCCTTCATCGATGATCGGCGTCGTTCTCGATCCAGGCAACCTGCTGAACGAAAGCAACTTCGACCGACAGGATGAAGTGATCGAGGAAGCGTTCCAACTGCTGGGCGAACGAGTCGTTGCCGCACATGCAAAGGATCGATACCGTACGGCAGATGGCCGGATCCTGACCGTACCGGCAGGCCAAGGCGCGATGAACTATGGGCTGTATATGAAGCTGCTGAACGAATACAAACCGCACGCCCATATCATCATGGAAGAGGCGCCGCCTGAGGAGATGCGCGACACGAAGCGATTCATCGAATCGATCCGCGAGAACACAGCGCTCATCTAAGCATACATAATCTTGCCTCCGTTGTGGGAATATACCTGTGTCTGCATCTGACCAACGAGCATAGACACAGAAGGAGGCAACAGCAATATGACTGATGAGAAGCAACAGGCTACGAAGGCAGAGGTTCAGACGACGGAGATGAATAAACTGCCGGTGCCTGGCCAAGACGAAACCGGACTCTCTGCCGAAGAGGAGGCAGAAGTATTCCAACAAGCAGAGCTCGATGAAGATCGAACCGAGCCATAGATCCAACCATGCATAATCAAAAGGGACAGCCCGGCTGAGCTGCACCTTCATGGAGACAGGAGAGACCTGTCTGCCAGGAAGGGCTCTATCCAGGATGTCCCTTTTATCTCTGACGGTCTGCCTGCAATTCACAGGCCAGAGAAGATTAATGAACACAGATTCTAAGCTTGGCACTGCCCTTGTAACCCAGCCACTCTGACCATACATCGGGAGCAGAGCCCGATGCTTGCTCCGACTCGTCCGCATCACCTTCGATCACCGACAGGACCAGTTTGTCCCAGATGGCATCAATCGCCTCCTCCGGCTCATAGATGATCCAGGTATTCGTGTTCAGCGGATCTGTATAATCAAACGCACATTCCGCCGGGAACATCGAAGGTCCGGACTCCGATCCTTCGAACATATAGTAGCGGATGATCGGTGCCAACCATTCCCTGTCCTTCCGGAACGGCGATGCCTCATCGGCAATCTTGATCACGTCGCCGATCGCACCGCTGCGGCGCAATTCCGCATACTCGCGGATGCGCTGATCCAGCAGCTCACAAGACACGTTCGCCTGCTGGCACACCTCTGCCATTCCCTCGCGAGTGAGCCCATCGATGATCGCCGGTTGATCCTGTGCGAAATTATAGATCACATAACCAACGTCATTCATATAAATATCGCTCTTCGCTCCGAGCGGCTTCGTCTTCCTGATCTGGATGCTGTCCGCGAGCCGCACGATCTCATCCTCCTGCAGCTTGCCCAGCGTATAGACCCCCAGATCCGGCGGCAACTCCCCATATTCCCGCGTGTAGCCAACGCTGCGGATGCGGCCCTGCATCGCCTTGCGATCCCGCACCAGCACCACCATGAGCTTCAGCAGCAGCTCATTCTTCTCCTTCGTATCCATGAGTTTCCTCCATCTGTCCGCCTTCCGTTCGTTGCGAGCGGATGCTTCAGCTTATAATGAGCCTACAACACCATTGTAACATAGTTGCTCGCTGCATGGCGCAAGCTTCGGCTATATTGCCGGGGCAATATCCGGGTTATCATAAAACTTGGTCGATCCGCCTTTGGTCAGTGGATATTTGTTTCCTTTATTAGTAAAATGAGCTTGGTTGACAACGATCCATTCATCCTATACGATAACATCAATTTCCCTGTACGATCATGCACAGGTAATACCACATGCACATGGCAGCTATATGAGGAGTGACGAAAACCATGAAGAAAGTATTGACAGTTGCCGGCTCTGATACGAGTGGAGGAGCTGGCATCCAGGCCGATCTGAAGACGTTCGAGGAACGCGGTGTCTACGGGATGACGGCGCTCACCACGATCGTGACGATGGCCCCGGACAACAACTGGTCGCATCATATCTACAACGTGCCGCTGGATGTCGTCGAATCACAATTGAAGACCGTTCTGGAGGGCGTCGGCCCTGATGCCGTGAAGACGGGGATGCTTGGTCCGGCGGAAACCATCGAGCTGGTCGCCAATCGGCTGAAGGGGCAAGAGCGGCTCGTCATCGACCCGGTCATGGTCTGCAAGGGTACAGACGAGCTGTTACAACCGGAAGCTGCAGCGGCGATCCGCGATCTGCTGGTGCCGATCAGCCTGGTCGTGACACCGAATCTGTTCGAGGCATCCCAGCTCGCCGGCACGCCAGCGCTTCGCACGGTCGAGGACATGAAGGAAGCTGCAGCTCGCATCCATGAGAGCGGCGCACGATATGTGCTCATCAAGGGAGGCAGCAAGCTGGAGCAAGCTTCCACAGCCGTCGACCTGCTGTATGACGGCCAGGAGTTCCGGTTGTTCGAAGCGCCGAAGATCTCTACCACCTATACGCACGGCGCAGGCTGCACGTACTCGGCAGCGATCACGGCAGAGATCGCCCGCGGTCTGACGGTGCCTGAAGCAGTGGCTGCAGCCAAGGCGTTTATCACCAGCGCCATCGGCAGCGGATTCCCTCTGAACCGGTTCGTCGGCCCAACGATGCATGCCGCTCATCGTCTGAACGCCCAGGGTGCAACCCTGAAGTAAAACGCCCTCACCCGGCAATGAAGCCTGGAGCACCTCTGTCCAGACCTTCACCAACGATTCGCCGCAGGTCTCGCATCATTGCCCCATGCGTGTCTGAACGGCAAGCGGCATCAGGTTGCGTTGCTGCGCCATCCACATGGGCTTCATCTGCCATCTTGACTGCAACTATTTGCAGACCTGACACGTCTGATGGATAGAGGGTCAGTTGATTGAAGAAGAGGTGAGCCTGGTGTTGAGATTTCTGCCGCAGAGGCGCGATTTCCGCTGGCTGTATTGGGGAATCGCCTATATGATCGTGGTGTGGGCAGTATTGGTCATCAATCGCTACATCGTCCTGGATGCTTTACTCGATGTGATCATCGGGCTGCGGCTCCTGCTGCTGGCCGGGTTGATCGCCGTTTCCGTGAATCTGGCCGGCTATCTCGGCGCACGCTGGATATGGCTCGGATCAACGCTGGGCATCGTCTGCGGCCTTGTGCTCATGATGCTCAACAGCGGCCATACCACCGGATGGGAAGATCTGGTCAGCTTCCTCTCCTTCCTGGTGCTGTCAGCCTTCGGCATCGGAGCGGGAATTATCATCGAGTGCATCGTCGCCCTGGTCAAACTCACGCGCAAGCGCAGCTAGTATCGCGGACTGGAATTGCATAAAGCAAACGTCTCTCATCTCAACGCCATTACAGGCGAGCGATGGGAGACGTTTTGTCTTCCTGCAACATATCGATACAACCTGGTTATGCACAGCCTGGCCTGACGTCTTGCGCTCCGCTGCCGTTGTAAGTGACACAACAACAGCCCCGGCCTAGTATCCGATCTTCTCCAGATACAACCCATACGCCTCCGCCATCCTGCCGGTCAGCAAACGGTCGCGGCTGGCGATAATCGCCGGCACATCCTCCGCCCGCTTCTCTCCCATCCCTACCTCGATCAAGGTGCCGACGATCTTGCGCACCATGTTGTACAGGAAGCCGTCGCCGCGCACGCGGATCTCGATAAACCCGTCATGCGCCTCGATATCCAGCGAATAGATCGTGCGGACGGTTTTCTTCTTGTTCGCTTTGGCATTGGAATAGGAGGTGAAATCGTGCTCCCCGAGGAAATGCCGCGCTGCACGCCTCATCTCCGCGATATCCAGCCTTTTCTTCACATGCATGCTGTATTTCCGCATAAACGGATGGCTGTGATCCTCGTTCCAGATCTTGTACAGATACGTCTTCTCCCTGGCATCGAACCGCGCGTGGAAATCCTCCTCCACCTGCTCCACGCTCAATACGCAGATATCAGGCGTCAGATGATGATTGAGCACATTGCGCAGCTTCGTCTCGCTCCACGGCTCCTTCAGCTTCACATTGGCTACCTGGCCAAGTGCATGCACACCTGCATCCGTTCGTCCCGAGCCGATGATCTCCACCGGATAGCCCACAACTTCCGTGAGAATCTGTTCCAGCTTCCCCTGGATCGTATGCTCTCCTCCGCCCAACCTCTGCCAGCCCTTGTATCTTCCTCCGTCATATTGGATCGTCAGTTTATAGTTATACATCCTGATGGCAGCTCCTTCGGTTCACTTGACTTCTCGCGACTCATGCTGATGATCGTCGCGCTCAACCAGTTACTATCGTATCCAAGTTTCGGCATCGTGACAACTTGCCCGGCGAATCGGCGACGTCCTCGATCACCCGATCTGTCGACAAGAAGCGAGCAGGATAATCATTATCTCACATAAATAATCATGATTTCCGGACTTTTCCATTTCATCTGGAACAACCTGTCCATTAATGGTATGTTTTCCATATATTAGAACGAAAGGAGGGAAGCAGTCAGCGTTCATCGAGATTTATCACCAACCATCATTTCATTATGTAAAATTAAAGGAGGAATCATTGATGAAGAAAAGTCTCGTGTTGCTGGGTATCTTGGCCATGTTGATTGCCATCCTGCCCATCGTCCCGCCGCAGCAGGTGGAAGCAGCGTCGGCTACTCACCACGGCCTGTACAAGATCATCAACCGGCACAGCGGCAAGGCGCTCGAAGTGTATGAGTGGTCGCATGCGAACGGCGGCAATGTCGTCCAATGGACGGATCACGGCGGCGACAATCAGCTGTGGCGCTTCGTCAGCGTCGGCAATGGCTATTACCAGGTGATCAACGCCAACAGCGGCCGCGCACTGGAGGTATACGCCTGGTCCACCGCAGATGGCGGCAACGTAGTGCAATGGCAGAATCTCAACGGTTATAATCAACACTGGAGGCTGGAGGACAGCGGTGGTTATGTGCAACTGAAGAATCGCCACAGTGGCAAAGTGCTGGAAGTATATGAATTGTCCACTGCCGACGGTGCCAATGTCGTCCAATGGACGGATCACGACGGCGCGAATCAACAATGGACGCTGATCAATGTGTCGCCGAGCCCGATCACGGTCAACTCCACGATCGTTGTTGGTGCCGGTCAGACCTTTGATGGTCAAGGCCGAGTATACATCGCAGGTTCAAGCCTCGGGGACGGAAGCCAGAGCGAGAATCAGAAGCCCGTCTTCCGCCTGGAGAACGGCGCGACTCTGAAGAACGTAGTGCTCGGCGCACCTGCAGCGGATGGCATTCACACTTATGGAAACGCTTACTTGCAGAATGTCGTCTGGCTGGATGTTGGTGAGGACGCGCTGACGATCAAGTCATCCGGTACCGTGACGCTGAACGGCGGCGCAGCTTACGATGCGGCGGATAAGATCTTCCAGATCAATGCGGCCAGCACCTTCAATCTGTATAACTTCGTCGCACGCAACGGCGGCAAGCTCATTCGCCAGCTCGGCGGATCGACGTTCACGGTTCATGTCAACATCGACAGCAGCGACATCGCCAATATGAATGAAGCGATCTTCAGAACTGACAGCAGCACCAGTACGGTCACGATGACCAATACGCTCTACTCGAACGTCGGCAGCAAATGGTATGGCGTACAGCACGTGACCGAGTACAACAACACGGAATATTAATGACGTTAATCAACAACCAGAAATGCCTTTGATCGCACCGGATGGCGGCGATCCGGGAGCGGCATGCAAGCTGCCGCAAGACACACCTTGACTCATACATGTAGACAGTGATGACGCACACCAGGAAGGCGATGCCGGGACAAGCCCGGCATCGCCTTCTGTACATCATGTGCCATTCATCCGATCAACCTTTGACCGCGCCCATGACGAGCCCCTTCATGAAGTACTTCTGCAAGAACGGATAGACCATGAGAATCGGCAACGCCGCCAGGAACACTTGCGCTGCCTTGAAGGTGCGGTCGGAAACCATGGTCGCCTCAAGCAGCTGGTCCGTCTGCAGCGTATTGAGCTCCGGCGTGACGATGATCGTTTGCAAGTAACTTTGGAGCGGATAATTCTTCGGCGAATTCATATAGATCAACCCGTCGAACCATGAGTTCCAATGATGGACCAGCACGAACAGCGACACCGTAGCGATGGATGGCAGCGACAGCGGCAGGAAGACCTGCAGCAGGATGCGCCAATGTCCCGCGCCGTCCATGAACGCTGCCTCTTCTATCTCCTTCGGCAGCCCGCGGAAGAAGTTCATCAGCAGGATGACGTTGAACACCGGCACCGCCCCTGGCAGAACTAGCGCCCAGATCGAGTCGAGCAAGCCAACTTCCTTGATCGTCATATACGTCGGAATGAGGCCGCCGTTAAACATCATCGTGATGATGAAGAACCATGCATAGTAATGCCTGAATCTGAAGTTGGCGCGTTCCTTGGACAACGGATAGGCAATGAGAATCGTTAGTACCATGTTGACGATGTATCCCAGCGCTACCCGTTCCAGGGAGACGAGAAACCCTTTGACGAATTCCGGCTTGGACAGCGCATATTTGTAGGAGGCGAGCGTGAAGTCAACCGGCCAGAACTTGACGAACCCGGCCGCAGCAGCGGACTTCGAGCTGAGCGAGATCGCCAGCACGTTGATTAGCGGCAGGAGACACAGCAGGGCTGCGATGGCCAGGATGATATAGTTGAAGGTGAGGAATACCTTGCGTCCGGTTGTAAGTTTCTGCATGATGTCTGATCCCCCTCCCTAGAATACTCTGTAGCCCGCATAGCGATTGGCCAGGAAATTCGCAAGCACGATCAGGACGAACGAAATGACCGACTTGAACAACCCAACCGCTGTCGCCACACCATACTGCGCATCGATCAGACCGAGACGATACACGAGCGTATCGATAATATCGCCAGTGCTGTACACCATCGGGCTGTACAGGTTATACACCTGTTCGAAACCGGCGTTCAGCACATTCCCCAGACTGAGCACCGTCATCAGCATGATGATCGGCAGCATGCCAGGCAGCGTGACATGCCAGGTTTGCTTCCAGCGGTTCGCTCCATCCACCACCGCCGCTTCGTACAGATGCGGATCGATGTTGGTCAGTGCAGCGAGGTAGACGATTGTTCCGTAGCCGAAATTCTTCCAGACATCTGTTGCCACAAGCGTATACGGGAACCAATCCTCATCCCCGAGGAAGAAGATCGGATCCAAACCGAAGACTCCAAGAATCTCGTTCACAATACCATTCGAAGGCGACAGGATGTCGATGAAGATGCCGCCCAGGATCACCCAGGACAGGAAGTGCGGGAAATAAATGATGGTCTGTACGGTCCGCTTAAAAAATTGTTTCCCCACTTCATTCAGCAGGAGGGCAACGATGATCGGCACGACCAGGCCGGCGATAATCTTCAACACCGCGATAAAGATCGTATTCCACAATACGCCGAAGAAGTTCGGCATATTGAACATATATTCAAAGTTGTCCCAACCGATAAATTTCGAATGGAATATGCCTTTGGCAGGAGAAAACTTCTGGAATGCGATGACAATCCCTGCAATCGGAATATAACTAAAGATAATTGTCAGGATAACCCCTGGAATCAGCATGATGTGAAGAGGCAGTTCTTGGAGTCTCTTCTTCATTGTGGCACCTCCTGTTTTGCTATCCGAATATAAAGAAATACTTGGCTGACACCAGGTCCTGCAGGACGCCGATGGCAGCCTAGCATTTCATTATCATGTCTTACGTGAATTCGATAAGACTAAAGGGAGGGGAAAGCTTGCTTGCAGCTTTCCCCCAAACACGTTTCTCTGTCTAAAGATGGCATGTTCAGAACTGATTATTGCTTGGAATACCACTCGTTCACTTCATCGGTGATATCCTGGCCGCCCAGCTTCAGCCAGTCTTCCACGAACTTGTCGAAGCTGTCGATCGATTCGCCCATGATGATCTTCGTGAATACTTCTTCCTCCAGCTTGTTGAGCGAGGATTGCTTCTCCACCATCGTTGGCGTTGCTCCGCCATAGTAGGCGTCAAGCTTGTAGTTGTCCGTTTGCACGTAGTGGTCGATGACGTCGAACGTACTTGGCGTACCGAAGATGCGTTCTTGACCCCAATCTGCCCGATTGCCGTTGCGGTAGCTGACGATTCGGTCATAGTAACCCTTCTCTTCCGATGTCAGGCTGGAAGGATCGCCGCTTTCCAACGCCTTCAGAACGTTGCGGTGAGCGTTCAGGTTCTTCATCGCAGGTTCCGGACCGATCAGGTTGTACAGGTATACCGGAACGCCTGTTTCACTGAAGCCGAAGCCCGTATCCGCCGGAGCGTCCGGCGCGAAGCCTTGCATGCTCCAGTTGAGCAGCTTGATGATCGCTTCCGGATTCTTGGCATCCTTGCTGACTGCGTAGTAGAGTTGAACCGGCACCTTGCCCATCGGAGTTGCAGGATCGCTGTCGATGGATACGATCGGGAATGCCTTCCACTCTGCATTCGGGTCGTTGTTGACGTTATCCTGGATGATCGCGCCAGGCGAGGACATGCCGCCGTAGAACATCCCAAGCTTGCCACTCGCTACGGATTCCGTTACTTTCGCGCGGTCCTTGACGCCAAATTCGACGTCGAGCAGACCTTCCTGGTACATCTGTTGCAGAACTCGCAGCGCCTCTTTCGTCTCCGGCTGGATGCTGCCGTATCCCAGCGTACCGTCTGCCAACTCTACCCACTTCTGCGGATAGGCGTGGAACCCTGCGAAGAAACCGGCGCCACCGAAATGGTTGTCCGTCAGGAACGACTTCGTCAGGCCGAGACCGATCGTGTCCTTCACGCCGTTGCCGTCCGGATCCTCATTAACAAACGCTCTGGCAATGTTCAGAACGTCTTCCATCGTCTGCGGTTCAGGCAGTCCGAACTTCTCCAGCCAGTCGGTACGTACATGCAGGATTTGCAGGCCGTCCACTGCGGAAGCGGTCTTCGGGATCGCCATCAGGCGTCCGTTGATCTTGGCGGTATTGAACGCCTTCTCGTCTTGCTCCAGAATCGATTTCGTCAGGTCTGTTGCATACTTCTCATAGAGCTCTGTCAGATCATAGAGCATATCGTTGTCTGCCAGATCCGTAAGCTGCTTGTTCGTCAGCCACATGATGTCCGGCAGATCACCGGAAGCGATCGACACGTTCAGCTTCTGTTCGAACTGCTCGATCGGCACCGTCCACACATACTCCAGGTCGATCCCGAGATCGGACAGATACGTACGCGTGTAGATGTTGTCTTCGATCGTATCTCCGTTTTCGTACTTGTACGAAGATTCAGTGTAGCGCCATGCTGTCACCTTGACAGGTGGATCGTACTTGGCACTGATGTCGATTTCCGGCTCATTGGATGTTTCTGCTGTCTGGTTGCCGGATGTGTTGCTGTTCGTGTTGCTGCTGCTCGACTGATTGTTGTTGCCATCGTTGGAGCCGCCGCATGCCGCAAGGAACAACATACTGAGCACGACTAGGATAGTTGCAAGTCTTGTTGCGGTTTTTCTTTTCATAAGCTCCTCCCCTTGATGCATATATTTGTATGAAACGCCTATGAAACAAGGTGTTCCTTACACTATCCATGATAGCGCTGCCACTTTCCCCCATCAATATTCATCACTTGACATTCCGATCAACCGTTTACTTGATGAGAAGCGAAGCCCTGTACTCCTGGGGAGTCATGTTCGTTGCCTTGCGGAAGGAGCGGGTAAAGTTGGTTGCCGTGCCGTATCCGACTTGCTCAACTACCTCCTGAATCTTGATGCTCGGATCGGCAAGCAGACGCTTCGCCTTGTTCAGTCGGGCGTCGGCGATGTAATCAGACAGGTTGATGCCTGTCATCTGCTTGAACAGACGGGACAGATAGGACGGGTTGAAGAAGGCCAGCTCCGCCAGTCTGATCAGGGTGATCTCGTCAGGATCGTGGAGATGCTGTTGGATATGCTTCTGGATCGCGGTTACAACGGCATACGCCCGCTGTTCCTCTTCCTTGTCCTGCTATTCAAACAACAGGTAGGCCAGCTTCTGCAGGTAGGCGATGGCATCAAGCCACGTCTCATGTTGCTCCGGGTTCATCAGCTTGTGAAGCCCAACGGAAGCCGCCCTCTCCAGCACCTGCCTCTTGTTCATGTAAGACAGGAAAATCAGTGAGACCGAATAATATAACTCCTGCGCTTCCGTATGATGGATCGTATCCAGCTCTTTAAGCGGAGCCAGTATGTCCTGCAAGGTCTTGTCGAAATCATCCTTGCGGCCATGCTCCAGCTGTTCGGCGAGCATGTCCAGCATCGCCGGGCGAGCGCGCAGCTGGTTCCGGCCCTTGCTGAACATATCGATATCATGTTCCGCCGCGCGCGTATCCAGGAGCAATCCTTGCGACCTGCCGATCCGGTAATTCATGAGCAGATTGAGCTGGGCGAATCTCTCCGCCGCCTCGCTCCAAACGACGGGGCTGTTGTCCAGGATCAGGGACAGCTCGACTCCGGCATGTTCGAGGGATGCCTGCTGCACCAGTTCGAGGCTGCCCTTGAGAAACTTGTGCAATCTGAGCCACGCATCACCGTCGGATTTAGGCATATCCTCTCCGCTTCCGGATGGCATGGGCTGAACCAGCCAGACGAGGTCCGATTGCCCATGTTTAAAAGTCGTATAGACCGCATGGGTTTGCAGGTAGGAATGAGCGATCGTCTGCACCTGATACAGGAGCTTCATCTTGTCGGAGTAGGTTCTGATGCGCTCCGGCAGATGGACCCTGCCAATCAGCAGCAACACCGGATCCTGCGCCTGGAGCGACACATCCAGCTCGGCAAACTGCTGCTGCGTGATCTCCGTGGCCGCGATGCTCCCCTCAAGCACCCCCTGGAACAGCTCGTTGCGCATCAGTTCCTTGGCTTTGTCTGCCTGTTCCTGAGCCCTTTTGAGCAGCTCTTCGGCATGCCATTCCTCTTCGATGTCCTTGACAGCCTGCTTGACGGTCTGGATCACCTTGTCATATCCTTCCGTCTTCAGCAGATAATAGACGCTGTTATGCTGGATCGCCGAATACACGTAATTAAACTCATGGTAGCCCGTGAGGAAGATCACCCGGCACTTCGGCCAGAGCGAGCGAATCTTCGCAAGCAGCTCCAGCCCGTCCATGCCAGGCATGCGAATGTCCGTGAGCACGATATCGAAGCGAACCTTGTCGAACAGCTCAACCGCTTCATCACCCGAGTAAGCTTTGTATATATCGAGTTCCAATTCAGGCACGCCTTGCAGAACCTCGTATAATCCATCCGCGATAATGACTTCATCATCAACAACGAGCAAACGATGCATGTTGCTTCAGCCTCCTTCGTTCAGTTGGATCGTAATCATCGCCTTCACACCGCCGAGCTCGCCTCTTGTCAGGGTCAATCCGCTGGATGGGCCGAACTTCAGGCGCAGTCGCTGATGGATATTCAGCACGGCGGTTGTCTCCCCTGCGGCTTGCGAATCCAGTCGCTCCTGGAGCCGTCTCAGCTGCTCATCATCCGCCAGCTCGCCGTTGTCCTCGACGATCAGCCAGATCGTCTGACCCTCTTTCTCGAAGCGAATATCCAGCATTCCACCCTTCTTCTTCTGCTCCAGCCCATGCTCGAACGCATTCTCGATCAGCGGCTGCAGGATCAGTCTGGGCACCATGACATGTCCCGTATCATCCGGCAAATCGCCGAACGAGACGGTCACCCGGCCGGAGAATCGCATGCCCTGCAGTTCCGCATACACCCTGGCATGCTGAACTTCCTTGCTGAGCGGCACTTCATCAGCGTGATTGCGCGTCACGAACTGGAAGTACTCTCCCAGCTGGTTCGTGAAACGCTCCAGTTGCTCATAGTCGCCGAGACGGGCCATGGTATTCAGGATGAAGAAACTGTTGTACAGGAAGTGCGGATTGATCTGCGACTGCAGTTGTTTCAGTTCGGCTTTCTGTGTCAGGATGCGTTGCGTGTACATTTGCTCGATGAGCGATTTCAGGTTGTCCGTCATGGCATTGAACCGGGTGTAGATATATTGGAATTCGTCCTTGCTGTCGTGGCGGATCTGCACGTTCAGATCGCCCAGCTCGACCTTGCGGAACGCTCGGACCAACAGGCTGAGCGGCTGATGGACAAACTTGTATACATAGATCGAGTAGATGACGATAATCGCAAGCGAGACTGCGGCAAACAGCATGAACCAGTTCTTGAATTTCTGCAGCGGCTGGAACACGCTGTTCTCCGGCACATACTTGACCATCAGGGCGCCGAATAAGCTGGACGTCGCATTCACCGTCATATAATCCAGTCCGCTCACCTTGACGATCCGCGACTTCTCGCCGCTCTCCAGCCCCGCGACGACCTGCTCGATCATCATGGCGTTGAACTGCACGTCTCTGCTGGTGGCGATGGTAAACTCCGGACTGCTGAAGATCAGCCCCTCTTCTGGCGAATTGCGCATGCCATGCAGCGCTTCCTCCAGCTTGCTCAGCGACAGCTTGATCGCGACGATGAAGATCGGCGCGCGCGCGCTGCCTTGCATCAGATACGGATAGGCCGCCACCATGTACATATTGCCGCGAATATTGAAGACTTCGGCGCCATTGGATGTCGGGATGGTCTTCAGTTCCTCGTAGAATTCCCGATCCAGGGTGTCTACACTTCGATCCGAGATATCCCTGTCAATGGCAGGAAGATACGCATGCACCTCATCGATATAGGTGCTGCTGTTGCGCACCGCGTTTAATCGATCCTGCAAGCTGAGGATTTTCTGAACCTTCTCGATCATCGTCATGGAATCGGGGATCGCCGCCAACGCATTCAGATTATCGTCGCCAAGCGTTTGCATCTGCAGCTCGTGAATGCGGCTGAAATCATTCTCCAGCTCATGGAAGTATTGCGTCACCTGGGTGGTCATGGAACGGGAGATCTCGGTGTACAGCGTATGGATGCCCCAGTTATAGATGATGATCGCCAGTATATACAGCGGGAGGAGGATCAGAATAAAGCTGAGTATCAACCGATTCAGCGCCGTTTTTCGCCACGCATTCTTCACTAGTCTCATAGACTTGGCTCCCCCATGAATGGTCTTTTGCTCCTAATGATCATACCACATTCGTCATAAGGTGACACTGCGAACCATCTCACAGGATCATCCCATCCACTCGTCAGGCATTTGCAAATCCAACTCCTTCATGATCAAGCGATCAACGCCGGAGTGCGTCGCCTGAGTCCATGTATTCTGCATCCCTGAAATTTTTTGCAGCAGAGTGCAGGGGAAGAGCGGCTGTCTCTCGTCTATAGAGTCAGAAGGGAGGGGAACGAGATACGAGATGAAGATTTGATCAGAGCGGTGCTGGAAGGCGGGCCCGAGCAATTTCGACCTTTCGTACAGGCTTATGGTCAATATATCTACAGAACGGTCTTCGCTGTGCTGCAGTCACCCCATGATGCGGAAGATGTCACACAGGAGGTGCTGCTGCAAATCTATCGTTTCCTCCCGGAGTACAGGATGGAAGGCCTGAAAACATGGATGACACGCATCGCGGTCAATCGCGCCATCGACTGCAAGCGGAAAAAGATGCGTCAGCCGGAATCGATCCAGGACCATGATCATCTCGATGGGCAGGACTTCGTGCCCGACGCCGAGTCGGAAGCGATCAGGGCGGTCAGCCGCCAGCAAGTCCGGCAACTCATCGACCAGTTGCCGTCCAACTACCGTGAAGTCGTATCCGCTTATTATATGGAGGGAAAATCCTACGAACAGATCGCCACGGAGACCGGACTCGAGATCAAAAGCGTCGAATCCCGACTGTACCGGGCTCGAAATTGGATCAAACAACGATGGAGAAGGGAGGATTTCGAATGAACGATATCCATCGACCCGATGCTCATATCTCATCAGTCATGATGGAAGGTTATGTGCTCGGGCAATTGACCGAACGCGAGCGGGAGCAAGTGGACGCGCATCTGTTAACCTGCTACGCATGTTTACAGTTGCTTATGACGACAGAGCCGGTGCTCGACCCGCACATCCGTCATCCGGACCTAAGCGGCCTGGAGAGACAGGTCATCTCCAAGTTGCACGCAACAGAGCGGAGGCGGAGACGCCCGCGCTTGCGCTGGCTGCAACGTTCATCCATGCAATACACGATTGCCGCTTCCATCACGCTTGTGCTCTGCTTCAGCGGAACCTTCTCCAATATCGCAACGACGCTGGCAGAGCTGGAGATGGATGCGGCGATCAAACACCAGGAGACGATATTCCGGACGCCATCGGAACCAGATTCCAGGGCGGAGTCATGGTCAGAGCAAATGGTGAACAGAACCGGCTCATGGCTGGACAACCTGAAAGCTTCACGATTTGAACATGTTAAGCAAGGGGAGGCAGGACGATTCGATGACTAAAAATCCGCTTACCGCATTAATCCTCAGCTTCATACCCGGGGCGGGTCACGCCTATCTCGGCAGACCTGTCCGCACGGTATTCTACGGAGTATCCTTCTTTGGCCCGCTCGGACTGCTGTTTATCATCATGCTGAGCGGCGGGCATGACGGCGAAACCGTCTTCGTGATGTTGGGCATAGCCTTCCTGGGATGGGCGATCAATATGATCGACATGATCGTCTCCCTGATCAACGGCAAGGCTTTCTCCGTCCCAATACAAGGACAGGAGCCAGGAGAGCCTGCGACCACGATCGAGCAACAGCGCGAGAAAACGCATGTCGTGCTCCTGTCGCTGATTCCCGGACTTGGCCATATGCACATCGGTCTGATGCACCGAGGCATCTCCTTGCTCATCTCGTTCATCGGGCTGGCTACGACCATCCTGTTTCTCGTATTCGTGTTGAAAGCACCCGCCCTGCTGATCTTCCTGCTGGTCTTGCCGGTCATCTGGATCTATAACATGTTCGACGCGATGCAGTGTCTGACAACGAGGCATCGCGGTGAACCCGTGCACGACCGCACCATCTTCCACGATCTGGAATCGCAAGTCAGCACCGGCCGCAAGAACAAGGTATTGGCGCTTGCGCTGTCGGTCTTCCCGGGGGCAGGCCATCTCTACCTGGGCTTGCAACAGCGCGGACTTCAGCTGATGGGCGGATTCTTGCTGGCCATCTACATCATGGACAATTTCCGCCTGACGTTGTTCTTCTTCCTGATCCCGCTGCTGTGGTGCTTCGCCTTCTTCGATGCGCTGCACCAGGCAACCCGCTATGAACGCGGTGAAATGCGGGATGAGCCGGTGCTCATGCATGTCTCCAGGTATCAACGGTGGATCGGCATCACCCTGCTTGGCTTCGGCGTGCTGTATTTCATCGACCAGATGGCTGTCAGGTTCATCGCCGAATATTCGAAAGCATGGTACCGCGTCTATCTGGAGATCAAGTATATGTTTCCTACTGCGATCGGCGCGTTCATCATGTTCGCGTTTGGCCTGCGGCTCATCTTCGGCAACAAGGCCTCAACTGAACAGAACCCGCCAGCAACATCGCTTCATGAGGGGGATCGTCAGCCATGAGTTCCTATAATACACATGGAGAAGGGATGTCGGCGATGAGTTTGCAGGCGGCAGCAGAAGGAGGACCGTCAACCATGAGCGTTCAGGAAGTGTATGGAACCGGCGGCCATGGTGCCGGCGCGAAGCGCAGAAGAATGTGGCGCGTCGGGTCGATGACCGCTGGAGTTGTTTTCGTGCTGATGGGAGTGAACCTGGCCGTATCGCTCTGGGCCGATATAGAAGCCTACGAAGCGCTTGCCTGGATCAGCCCCGTCATCTTCATGCTGCTGGGCATCGAGGTGCTGTTGTACCTGAGATTCGCAGGCAATGACCAGGTGTCCGTACGATACGACTGGCTCAGCATCTTCACCGTCGGGATCGTCAGCGTCGCCAGCATCGCGCTCTCCGTGCTCATCTCCACCGGGGTATATGATGAAATACAACGTGGCATGAAGATGATGCAACGGTCGGTCTATGTCAGCCATCAGCCGCTGCAGGTCCCTGAGAACGTCGAGAAGATCGTTGTTCACTCGCTCAGCAACCTGGAGACCTTCGAGTCGGATACGCACGAGTTGCAGTTGTTCGGACAAGTGCGTTACTGGTCGGACGTGCCGCTCGACCCGGCGGAAGTGAATCTGCTGCAGACGAACACGGTCGGTTCCACGATGTACGTGATGGTCGGCACGGTCGAGCGGCGCGACGCCGGGCTGTTCCCAACCTATGTCGATTCGCAGTTGACGCTGGTTGTACCCGAGGGCATCGAAGTCGTCAGACGATAGATGAAGGAAGCAATGCGCTGTCACTTAAGGTGATGGCGTTTTTTTATTTTGCCCGATGGTTTGATCCCCTTCCATGAATCTCACTCCCGACGCGCATGATCTTCCTGCAGCCAGCTTGTTCACATAGTACCGGGCTTGGCTGAATACATATGAGCATGAGGAGCCAAATTTGTGGAGAGGAATCTTACGCCTATGGGAAAGCAAAGTTTTCTGCAAGGAACCTTAATCTTGTCTGGCGCTGCGCTTATCACGAGAGCGCTTGGATTCATCAGCAGCATCTTCCTGGCGCGAATGTTGGGGGCAGAGGGAATCGGCCTGTTGATGATGGCGCAGCCGCTTATTCCGCTCATCATCACGCTCACCGAGCTCGGCCTGCCTGTTGCGATATCCAAATTCGTCGCCGAGGCAGAAGTCCGGCAAGATCACGCCAAGACGAAGCGAATCCTCGTCATTTCCCTGCTCGTCACCAGCACGCTGAGCATCACGCTGACGCTGATCTCGCTGCTCGGCTCGGAATATATCGCCTCGTTCCTGCTCGCCGATCAGCGCGCTTACTATGCGATGGTCGCCCTGACACCGATCGCTCCGATCATCGCCGTCTCTGCAGTGCTGAAGGGGTACTTCCGCGGCAAGCAGCAGATGAAGACGATCGCGATATCCGACATCTGCGAGAACATCGCCAACATCTGCACCATCCTGCTGCTCGTGGAGTGGCTGTTGCCCTACGGCATCGAATATGCCGCAGCAGGAGCGATGGCAGCAGCCGTTGTCAGCGAGGCAACCAGCCTGACCATCCTGTCCATCCGCTTCCGCATGGAACGCGCCAGGCTGCCGAAGACGATCACCATCCGTGAAGTGCTCGCCAAGGGCAAGAGCACGCTGTTCGAGCTGTTACGCATCGGGCTGCCGACGACGGGGCAGGGCTTTATTCATTCGCTGTACGGTGCCGTACAACCGCTCCTAGTCGCCTACAGCCTGTCGCTCGCCGGCCTGATGACAGCCGAAGCCACTGCGCAGTTCGGTCTGCTGACGGGGTATGCATTGCCCTTGCTCTTCCTGCCAAGCTTCGTCACCCATTCCCTGTCAACCGCGCTCATCCCCGCGATCAGCGAAGCACACGCCCAACGCGACAATCTGCTCATGCACCGTACGATCGAACAGGCGATGCGCATCGCCCTGCTGGTTGGCGCTCCAAGCACGATCATCCTGTTCGAATGGGCGTCTCCCCTGGCCACGCTGATCTACGATGCGCCGGAAGCCGGTCGGCTGATCAAGATCCTCGCGCCGTTCTTCTTCCTGTTTTACTTTGAGGCGCCGCTGCATGCGATCTTGCTGGGGCTGGGCCGGGCCAGCACGGCGATGTGGAACTTCATCATCTCCATCATCTGCAGGACGGCTGCCATCTTCCTGCTCGGCAGCCGATTGGGCATCGAAGGCGTCGCCCTCGGCATCGGCATGGGAATGCTCGTCATGATGATGCTGAACTTCTTCTCGGTGTCCAAGGCGGTCGGCTTCTACATGGAACTGCGGCCGTATGTGGCAACCGGAGTTTGCATGCCGCTGATGGGAATCTGCGGCCAGCACGCCTACGCCTATCTGCAAGGAGTTGGCCTGACGCTGCTGCCGAGCGTGCTGTTGTCCATCCTCCTGGCATTAGCCTGTTACTTCGCTGCGTGGATGGGCATGCGAGTATGGCGTGCCTGACGCATCAGGCAAGTCTTCCATGCACGCCATAAATTACCTCCCCCATTGACTTGAAATGTTCATAATTCGATTACCAATCGAGGGCAATATTAGTGTATGATGGTCCAATGTACCATCTGATGTCGGGCAGATGCCTGCATCCCGATCCTCGATCTTAACAATGTATTGACCGATTTCCTCAGCACTGGCGAACTGGCACCCGGCGGGCAGATTACCGGCTGGGTCGCGTTTGAGGTGCCGGTCGGGGAACAGCCGATCGAGTTCCGATATGAGAAAGCCACGTTCAGCGGCATCAAGGGATCGTTCAAGATCAAACTGTAAATATAAAAAGTACGGTTCGCCTGACCCGGTCAAGTGAACCGTACTTTTATATCCGCCTCTATAACACCTTCGACAAGAATTCCTGCGTTCTCGGATGCTTCGGGTTCGTGAAGATGCGCTCCGGCGTATCATCCTCGAGGATCTTCCCCTCATTCATAAACAACACACGAGTCGCTACTTCCCGGGCGAAGCCCATCTCATGAGTGACGATCACCATGGTCATGCCCTCATCCGCCAACTGCTTGATCAGATCCAGCACTTCGCCGACCATCTCCGGGTCAAGCGCGGAGGTCGGCTCATCGAACAGCATCACCTTCGGATTCATCGCCAGCGCGCGGACGATCGCGATTCTCTGCTTCTGCCCGCCGGACAAGGTGGACGGATACACATCGGCCTTGTCCTCCAGCCCGATCCGCTTCAGCAGCCGCAGGGCCGTCTCCCTCGCCTCCGCCTTGATCTGCGCCTTGCTCGTGTTGATCGGATTTAGCGGCAGCTTCTCGCTCCGGAACAGGTTGCGCAGCTTGATCAGCCGGTTCTGCCACTTCAGCCTGCGCAGATCACGCAAGCCCAGATAGACCGGCGCCAGCATGATATTGTCGAGCACCGTCTTGTTGTTGAACAGGTTGAAATGCTGGAACACCATGCCCATCTGCCTGCGGTGTACGTTGATGTCTGCCTTCCTGTCGGTAATATCCTGACCGTTGAAGATGATCGAGCCGCTCGTCGGATCTTCCATCCGGTTCAGGCAACGGAGGAAGGTGCTCTTGCCGCTTCCGGAAGGCCCGATGATCGCGATCTTCTCGCCTTGCCCGATCGAGGTGGTGATTCCCTTCAGCACGTCCAGCTTGCCATATGTCTTCTTCAGATTACTGACGTCTATCACTTTTTCTCAGGCTCCTTTCCAATTGCCTGATGATCAGCGCAGCGATGGCCACCAGGACAATATAGATTAAGGCCATGACGAGATAAGGCACCATGAACTCGTAGCTGTTCGAGCCGATATAGTTGAAGGCCACATACAGGTCAGCCGCGCCGACGAAGCTGACGACGGACGTTTCCTTGATCAATGTGATGAACTCGTTGCCCAGCGTCGGGACGATATTCTTCACGGCTTGCGGAACAACCACCTTCAGCATGGTGACCCGGTAGTTCAGCCCGAGGGCACGTCCGGCTTCCATCTGACCGGGATCAACGGACAGGATGCCGCTGCGCATAATCTCCGAGACGTAGGCAGCGCTGTTCAGACCGAACACGATCACGCACACCGACAACGCCGGAATATTGACGCCGATCATGGGCAACATCACATAGTATGCGACGAGCAGTTGCACGACGATCGGCGTTCCTCTGAACAGTCCGACATAGAATACGCACAAGCTGTCCAGTACTTTGGACAAGCGGTTATGCTTGGGCGATACCCGTATGATGGCAATAATCGTACCGATCAGTATGCCGATGGCAAGGCCGGCAACCGCGATATAGATCGTGTTGTACAGGCCAGTCAGTACCCTGACATATCCATCTTGTTCGATGAAGATCTCCCAGAATCGTTCCAGCTTCTTGTCGAAATTTCCCATAACACTCTCCCAAACGCGGAGATACTCCGCTTGTCAGCGGAGTATCGTCGGAATCATATGGCCTATCCTGAGTGGGAACCGATGAGCACCCGGTATGCTGCATCCCGCTCAGCTTATTGCAGTTCGTTGAAAGCTGCCGCGATAAACTTCGCTGGAGCCTCGTCGATGATGACGAGATCGAGATTGCCATTCAGCATATCCTGAACGGCCAGCGAACCGTTCTTGTAACCAACACCTGTCACATTCAGACCGGGGAATCCCCAATCCTCATCGCCTTCTACATAGAATTGGCCGGTTGTACCTGTCTGGAATCCAACCTTGTGATCCTTCGTCAAACCTGCCAGCACGGCTTCCACGTCAGCGGTTGTCTTGCTCTCGTTGAAACGGGTATCGGAAGCCTTCACGATGACCATCTGTGCAGCGTCATAGTATTTGTCCGTGAAATCCACGTATTGCTTGCGCTCTTCCTTGATCGTCAGACCGGCCATGCCGATATCCGCCTTGCCCTGGCCTACGGACAAAACTACTGCGTCGAAGTCCATGTTGCTGATGACCAGCTCCTTGCCGAGATATTCGGCGAGCAGAGCGGCGATCTCCATATCGACTCCGTAATATTTGTCGCCCTTCATATATTCGAACGGCTCAAATGCAGCGTTGGTCGCCACAACCAGTTGATCCTTGCTTTCGTCCAGTCCCGCGGAGGTTACGGCTTGCGGTTCCCCGTCGCCGAAGTAACGGTTCAGGATCTCATCGAGCGTTCCGTCTTCCTTGATCATGGCGATGAATTCATTGGCCTTCTCCAGCAGCTCCGGTTGATTCTTGTCTACGCCGAATGCATATTCCTCTTCAGTCAATGGAATATCGATCACCTTCACGCCCGAGCTGGCGCTTGCCTGATCCTTGTTATTGTTGCCCGAGCTGCAACCGACGATCGCGATCGTCAGCAGAACTGCGAGCAGTATCGTTGCGAATTTCTTCATGTTGACCTCTCCCTTTTTGATATGCAGATCTATCCGTATTATTTGTATAAATATACATGATCAGGCCTGCCAACGCAATAACCAAATATTGATCATATCGAAAGATATTGTTTATTTCAAGTCAATGATCAGGAATTTCAGCCATCAGCAGGAAAACGCCCATCAATATGGAAGTTTACTATAAGCATACCCACATTCCGGAATGGATATGAAAGCGAGGTGAGGATAGATGGAAATGATCAAAACGTATCGTCAGTCACTGCCCGAGGTCAAGCTGATCGGCAAGAAATACGGCGATGCAGATCGCGTGGACGGCATGTTCAGTTACCATTGGGGACAGTGGTTTGAGAACGGATGGTTTCAGGTGATTGAGGAAGCTGCCGGCGGCAAGGAAAGCCTGGCGTCCTTGTATGAGGATGGCAATGCTCCGCTCGGATTCATGCGCCACAAAGACGGGGCTCCGTTCGAGTACTGGATCGGGATGTTCGTGCCTCCGGATACCCGGACGCCCGAGGGATTCGACGAGCTGGCATTGGGCGCGATCGATGTCGGGATCTGCTGGTACCAAGGCCCGGAGAGCGAGCTTTATTGCAAGGAGCATCTCGCCCTGGAACGCCTTCAGGCAGAAGGGATGGAAGCTGCATACGATGAGCAGGGGTACATCCGGTTCTTCGAGCGGTACAGCGATGATCGGTTTATGAATCAGAACGAAAACGGACATATCATCCTGGACATTGGTTTCGTCGTGAAACCGGCAAATTAAATCAGGCAACAGTCAATTCAATTAGCAGGAAATACAAAAGTGTTTCCTGCTTTTTACATGCTTTCAAGGTATGGCGACGCATTTATCTATCCTATGTGGTAATTAAATATAAAACCTGCCTCAGTCATCTCATTTACTCTCTCCAAACAATCAAGACAGCTTTTGGGTATTTCATACTTGAAATGAATAGTTATTTCGATTGCCCTTCTTTGAGCATCTTTGTACACAGTGAGTATTTCTCCACTTTCGATAAAACTTAAATATGAATTCAACTTATCTTGAAAGAGCAGTAAGTGATGTTCCTCATTAACCCAATCTTCACCATCAATGATCGCTAAAGTAACATGGCCTTCTGCCTTGTCAATGCCAATCGCATCTACTACATTTCTCTCATACAAACCCAAGATACTTCACTCCTGACTTCTTTCTATTGACAACAACCTGGGTTTTCGATTGACTCCATCATACTTCATACTTCACCTCTACACTTCAACCTGTTTGGCACTCTGTCAGGGTTACCGCCGGACACTCTGTCTTGTGCTTCATCATGCTGTATACAATGTTTATAAGCCTTATCATGACATTCACCTTTGTGCTTTAATTCTTTCAGCTCCAACTTAGGCACGTTCTTTACCTGAACTTCATCCATATGAATTAGATAACGCTCCCTGTCAGCAAATACGCCGTTTGAGCATCCTGTATCTCAGTAATTCTACCGTTACTCACACTTTCCTGCACAGCCAATAACCTCGTGCCACCTACGCAATATCCTTCAACCTGCCCATTCCATTATCTCCGCACCTACATACAATGTGTTAGCCCATCGATAAGGAGTGAACGCTTCATGTCATTTACCACGATTCCAGGATTCCCGGGTTTCCCGGGTCAGCCGGGAGGTCCAGGGCAGGCAGGGATACCAGGTCAGCCGGGAACACCGGGGCCTTCAGGCCAGCAAACGACGGGGCCAACGGCTCCGCCGCCGAGTTTCATCCCGCAGCAACCGCTCGCTGTAACCTTTGCCGTTGACCCCGGAGCGATCGTAGGTTGTCTGTTCCGCAATACCTACATCTGGCTCAACAACGGCAACCAGTTCTGGTTTTACCCGATCTTCGTCGGGAGAACCTCAGTCGCGGGCTTTCGCTGGAACGGAAGGTTCTGGGCGTACACCGGACTGAGCCTGGAGTCGATCCAGACCTTTACGTGCTTCTGAGGCTGGCAGGATAAATGGAATTGTCCCAAGAGTCACTTCATCCACCACGGTAGCCTCTCAAACCATTTGGACACTCCATTTCACTTCAGATAAACGATTAAGCAGTGGAGGAGTTTCCCATGAAAAGATGATTTCGGTGTCCAGTTCAAGCTAAGAAGGAGTACGTAGCCGAAGTTTTGGCAGGTAGGTATCGAATTAAAGATGCATTCAGGCGTTTCGGTATGTCTCCTGGAACGCTTGGAGACTAGGTTCGCCAAATATTCGTCTCCCAGAATATTCCAAATCGGTCGAAGCCTGTGAGAGACGAAAAATTCGTCTCTCAGAAGATTCCGAAGCGGACGAGGCTGCTGAGAGACGAAAAATTCGTCGATAATGGCAGTTTAGTGAAATAGCAAGAATGAAAAATGTCCAGAATTAGGGTGTTGGTCCATCTCGTTCCGTTAGCCCGGGGAATATTAGGTTCTAACTCCAAATAGCGTCTCCTCATTCCGTTGCGTTTACTGGTCTGATCAAACATACCTCACGGAAAAGCCCGGAGACCATGCTCGCCTCATGGTTTCCGGGCTCTTGCTCAATCCGTTCCTCCTTGCTTCCGTACCAACCGATATGACCCTTTCGCCTCGCGAATGATGCTCCACTGCCTGTGTATTAGGAGCAGCAGTTCCGCTGCATGCGTATCAGTCAGCGGCACTCTTGTCAGCTCATGCTCCACCTGGAGATAATCCTCGCCTTCCGATAAGTCGTACTTGAACCATAGCAGCCGCTTGAGCGCATTTGTATGCAGGAAGTTGAGTGTATACCCTTGCGCCAGGACGCGCTGCCAGTCGACGCCGAGCTCCTCCGCCATACCCACCCGCTCCGCGAAGTCCATATCCGGTTCCCGAGCTTCGGTGAACACAGAGAAATCCCGCTTCCTGTATGACTCCAGGATGACGGCATCGCTCACGCCGGCCGAACGACAGTTCTCAAGCAGCAGAGCAAATGGGATGCCGAGGACGACCTGCGGCTGATCCGCAAGCATATACCGGTCGAACCAGACGTTGACCTGCTCCAGCACATCGATGCGCAGCGAAGGTTTCCCGGCTTTCTGGAACGCATGTCCGCTGCCTGCATAACGAATCAATCTCGTCATCTTCCCATGGCGCTTGAGTGCCGTGTAATACTGATCCGCCTGTTCCACCGGACAACGCAGATCCTCCGCGCCGTGCATGATCAGAGTGGGCGTCGTCACCCGGTCTGCGTAAGCGATCGGTGACCTCTCCCAATATCTCGCCGCATCCTTCCACGGATGCGTGCCAAGCATCGCTTCCGCGTACCTTGGGCCGATGTCGCTGTTGCCGTAGAAACTGAGCCAGTTCGTGATGCTGCGTTGCGATACCGCTGCCCGGAACCGATGCGTCCGGCCAACGAGCCAATTGGTCATCAGGCCTCCATAACTGCCGCCCATGACTCCTGTGCGCATCGGATCGAGCCACTCATAGCGGTTCAGCGCCTCATCCAGCGCCTGCAACACATCTTCCGCATCTCCCTCTCCGAAGCGTCCGATGACTGCTGCAGCGAACGCTTGCCCATATCCGAAGCTGCCGCGAGGATTTGTGTATACAACCGCGATGCCGGCAGCCGTCAACGTCTGAAATTCATGATAGTATACTCCGGCATACATCGCATGCGGGCCGCCGTGAACCGCCAGCACGACTGGAACGCTCTCTTGCCCGGTTGACTGCCCTGCTCCAGCGGGGCGCAAGATCCATGCCTGCACCTGGTCTCCCGCGCTGTTCGTGAACCAGAACGTTTCAGGCAGCGAGATGTTGAGCGCCAAGGCCAATTCCTGATTCCATCTCGTCAGTTGGGTGATGCGGGTCCGCGGGCCCTGTTGGTCCTGCCCCGACTCCGCTTGTCCTCGACTGCCATCCGACAGCTGCTCCTCTGCCAGCTTGGCCTGATCCAGCTCCACCTGATCCGCTCCAGATGCTGCCCGTTCATCCTGCACCGACAACGCATCCTGTCCGCCTTCAGGCCTGCGAACCAGCTCCGCAGCCGCCTGTTCCGCCCCAGTTTCCATGCCATCCAGCAGGTACAGCTCTGCCGGGCCTTCCGCTCCGATCGCTTGCACAACAAACTGCGGACGATCCTGAACCTGCGCCGCTTGCCAGATCACCCAAGGCTCGCGCGTGATCGGCTGCGAGCTCCCGTCCAGCTGCCATTGCCACAGCTGCGTTTCCCCGTGGCGCGTCACGACTGCCGCAATCGCCAGCCCTTGCGGTGTGGATACGATGAACGGTCCCGGCACGCTCTGCCCGGCCGTCATATCGTTCAGCACATATACGCCTAGCTGAACATCATCCGCAGACAGCCGGATGATCGCTTCGCTGCCGGATCGCCTCAGATCAACAACGTATAACGCGAGCTGCGTTCCTGCGCCATGCCGGCCATCATGACCGATCCAGGCCAGCATCGTGCCGTCAGGCGACCATGCATAACGGTCGATCGCGTAGGTTCCTGGAACGACCTGCACGCTGGAGCCATCCTTCAGTGACATGACATATAATCCTCGATGCGGCTCAACCCCTTGCATATTCGGATCTCCGGCATGAACATGAGCCAGATAGGCGATCGATCGGCCATCGGGAGACCACTGCGGCTGGGATATCTCACATGGGCCGTCCGTAACTCTCTTCGCTTCCCCGGACCCAGGCTCCGTGATGAACAGATGACTGTACAACCCGTCCCACCAGCCGGCGCCTTCGGCCCGCGGGATATACCGGTCATAGACGGCACCTCGCCGCGCCGCATGCCCTCTCTCTTCCTCACGCGTCCACGCCTCCCGCACCGGGTCGAGGCTGATTCGGGTCGTATAAGCAATCCGCCCTCCATCGGGAGACCAGCTCCAATCCGTGATTCCGCGTTTGCTGCTTGCGAGCAGCGTCGGCGCATCGCCTGCTGCGCGAATGCCGAACAGTTGTCTTACGCCGCTGTCCGAACGCAAGAACCCGAGCCATCCGCCGTCTGGCGACCAACCCGGAGCGCTGTCCTGCGTCCCGTTCGTCCATGCTTCATCCATGCCCCCATCCAGAGTAATCACGCGGATATGGTTCGAGTACTGGTCCAGCTCCCGGTTCGTCCTGCGGTGAACATACGCAGCCAACTGCCCATTCGGATGAACGGTTGGATCACTGACCCACTGATATTCGTGGAGAAGATCCGGACTGATGATTCGAGTGCCCATCATGATTCAGCTCCTTAGTAGTCATCAGTGTCAGCCGCCATGCCTTGCTAGATGCTTTTTTGCCATATTCATGGTTTACTCTCCCTTTTTCTCTAGGTAATTTATCGCGATCGCTGCCAGCATCGCCGAGCCTAGCGGCAAGGCGCGTTCGTCCAGATTGAACTTGGGATGATGCAGCGGATACGACGTATCTGGCTGTCCATTGCTGGTGCCGAGTCGGAAATAAACTCCCGGGATTCGCTCGGCATAATAGGCGAAGTCTTCTCCGCCCGTCGAGGGGCTTACGAACTCCCATCGGCGCTCTCCGAACAGCAGTTCATTGGTCTCGCCGAAGAAAGCCACCATGCCGTCATCGTTGACCACCGGAGGGTATCCTTCGTGGATGGTGAGCTCGAATGAGGCGCCGAATGCGTCTGTCACGCCTTGAATCGTGCGCCGCAGCAGTTCGGGAACCTTCTTCCGCACCGATCCTGACAAGGTTCGGATCGTCCCGCGCATCCGCACTTCGGGAGCGATGACGTTCTCCATGTATCCCCCTTCGATCTTGCCGATCGTGATCACGACGGCCTCAAGCGGATCGATACACCTGGTCGTCATGCTGTGAATCGCATTGATCACCTGAGCGGATACGGCGATCGAGTCGACCGCTTCATGCGGTCTGGCTGCATGCCCGCCCTGGCCGATGATGCGAAGCTCGATCGTGTCCACGGAAGCGTAGGCGACGCCTCGTGTGACGTTGAATCTCCCTACAGGAAGCGCCGGGTTCACATGCAGCCCGGCGATGGCGTCTACCTGCAGCGAATCCAGCACGCCGCCGCGGATCATGGCCGCTGCCCCTGCCAGTCCTTCCTCCGCAGGCTGGAAGATGAACTTCACATTCCCTCTGGTCGGACGGTACTGGCCGCTGAGCAGCTTGACCGCTCCCATCAGGATGCTCGTGTGGGCATCATGTCCACACAGATGGGCGATGCCAGGATGCTGTGAAGCATATTCGACGCCGGTTGCCTCCTCAATCGGAAGAGCATCCATATCGGCGCGAAGCGCGATGGTTGGTCCGTCTTCCTCACCGCGCAACAAGGCGGTCACGCCGGTTCCTCCGATCCCCGTCTGCACTTCCAGTCCCAGTCCTCGCAGGTAATCCGCTACGACAGACGCTGTTCGCTTCTCCTGGAAGCCAAGCTCCGGATGACGGTGAAAGTCCCTTCTCCAGGCGATCAATTGCTCCTGCAGCTTCTGAGCGTCCTGCAGCAACTGTTGTATCTGCATTCCATTTCCACCTCGCGGCATGTAAATCTTCGATGTCACTATACACCTGGCTATGAAAACAACTTCTCGTAAATCCTCTGCGCAGCGCTCACGATATGCTCCTGCATCAGCTCTTTGGCGAGAACGGGATCACGCTTGACCAACGCATCATACAGTTTGCGATGGGTCTCTGAGTTTCGCTGTCTCGTCTCCTCGTCATAAGGCATCAGGTCAAGCGCCGGATTGATCTCCGTGCGAATCTTGCGCACCGCTTGCTCTATGTAACTGTTGCCGGCTCCTCGCGCGATGGCGAGATGAATCTTCACGTCATAGGCACGGAACAACTCCCGAGGAAGATCCGGTTCCTCCGATCTGACGATCACATCATGGAGGCAGGCCAGTTCCACATCCGTCATGCGCTTGGCTGCATACGCCGCAGCCTCCGGTTCGATCAGCGCCCGATACTCGAATACTTCCCGCAACTTAGGCCATTTCTGGCGGAGTTCTTCCGGCGAGCGCATGTGTGAATAGAGCGTGACCGGCTGCACGAAGGTCCCGCCTTTGGTGCCGACCTTCTGGACGATGAAGCCCTGCTCCTTCAATCTGGCCAGCGCCTGCCGCACCGTCATGCGGCTCGTCTCGAAGATCTTGGCCAGTTCATTCTCCGGCGGCAGCTGCTGCTCCGGCAACAGCTCCTTCAGGATGATCGCTTCCTTCAGTTGCTCGAAGATAATGTCGCTGATCTTGATGGCATGAACTTTCCTCAACTCCATGGAACCTTCTCCCTGTGCCGACATTTCACCAACTCCCAACATTTAAAACTCTAATGTCTGAACCTTAGATGTTTAAATGTATAAAAAGTGATCAATTAGTCTTGAGAAAATATTAATGGATAAATCGGTTAATGTCAATAGACTTACTAGGAATTATTTTTTGAGACAGACTATCTCCCTGACGGAACGTCATTCCCAGGACTTCTCGCTTGACCATGCTGAGTCGCTTCTATCCCTATTTCATGAAGTAGTAAAGATCCCGTGACGTTGAGTCTGGGTCATGTTATTCTCATGATATGCAGGACATTCGGAATGCTTAATTTGGATAACTTCCCATTGTGGTGAAACAACCATCCTCACTCCGCACCGAAGGAGGAACCAGGAAAATGAACGACATCATGGACATCAAACAGGCAATCGCACAACTCAGCAACGAAACAGCAAGATCCAGTCTGCAATTCATGCTATTATTATAGGGAGAATAGTATGCGAGGTTGATACACTGATGCTAACAGGAGAAATTCGCAATAAAGTAGATAAAATCTGGACTGACCTCTGGGCTGGTGGGATTTCCAATCCGATTACCGTCATAGAGCAATTGACCTATCTGATGTTTATCCGTTCTCTCGATGAGAAGGAACTGGAGAAGGAGCAACTTGAAGCGCTGACAGGAGAATCGGTTCCCAAAATCTTCCCTCAAACCGCCGAAGGCCAATCCATGCGCTGGAGTCAGTTCAAGACGAAAGACCCGCGTGAGATTTTTGATATTGTGAGTTTGAAAGTGTTCCCATTCATCAAATCGCTCGGTAGTGACCAGGCAACAGCATTTTCCCGTTACATGCAGGATGCGATCTTCCTGATCCCTACTCCACAGGTATTGCAGAAGATCATCACCGGTCTGGACGAGTTGTATGAACATGACATCAAGGATCTCGATATGCAAGGAGATCTGTACGAATATATGTTAAGCAAGCTGTCTACAGCGGGCCAGAACGGTCAGTTCCGCACGCCGAAGCATATCCGCGATCTGATGGTTCGTCTGCTCAACCCTACGCCGGATGACCGTATATGTGACCCCGCCTGTGGCACAGCTGGCTTCCTGGTATCCTCAGCAGAGTATATACGTGAGAAATATGGCGATACGATGACCCCAGAGCAGTGGGATCACTTTACGTCATCGCTCATGACCGGTTTTGATACCGACCGGACCATGCTGCGTTTGTCGGCCATGAATCTGATGCTGCACTCCATCACCAGCCCGAAGATTGAATATATGGACAGCGTGTCCAAGGAAAATAACCATTCGTCCGAGTTCAGCATCATCCTCGCCAATCCGCCTTTTACGGGTACGGTTGATGCCGAGAGCATTCATGACAATTTGAAGGCTGTCTGCGATACGAAGAAGACGGAGCTGCTGTTTGTGGCGCTGTTCCTTCGCATGCTTCGCAAAGGCGGGCGTTGTGCCGCGATTGTACCAGACGGTGTCCTGTTCGGCACGACGAAAGCACACAAGTCTCTGCGCAGGGAATTGGTCGAGAATCAAAAGCTGGAGGTTGTAATCTCCATGCCTAGTGGCGTGTTTAAACCATATGCAGGTGTAAGCACGGCGATTCTTGTCTTTACGAAGACGGATGCAGGCGGCACTGACCAAGTGTGGTTCTATGATATGCAGGCAGACGGATTCTCCCTCGATGACAAGCGGAATCCGATTGAAGCGAATGACATCCCTGATATTCTGGCGAGATTCCATAACCTCGAGGCCGAGAAGAACCGCAAGCGCACGGAGCAAAGCTTCTTCGTCGATAAAGCGTCGATCGTGGAGAACGGGTATGATCTGTCCATCAACCGTTACAAAGAGAGCGTGTATGAGAAGGTCGAGTATGATCCTCCGGCTGTGATCCTGGATCGACTGGACAAGCTGAACGCTGAGATCGCTTCGAAGATGCAGGAACTGAGGGGGATGCTCAGTGAGTAAGTGGGAGAAGGTTCGGTTGGGAGATGTAACAACCGTTCTATCCGGTTCAACTCCAAAAACTGGTGAACCTAGTTATTGGGATGGTGATTTGAATTGGGTCACACCTGCAGAGTTAAGCGACGAAACTGTATATATTTTTGAAACAGAGAGGAAAATCACAGAAAAAGCTGTAATAGATTGTGCAATGAGATTAATGCCTACTGGCACAGTCTTATTATCATCTCGTGCTCCAATAGGTAAAGTGGCAATAGCAGGAACAGAAATGTATTGTAACCAAGGCTTTAAAAACATGGTATGCACCGATTTAATATATAACAAGTATCTGTTTTGGTATCTTAGAGGAAAGAAAGAATATCTAAATTCATTAGGCAGAGGAGCAACTTTTAAGGAAATCTCAAAAAGTATTGTCGAAGATATTCTTATCCCCCTCCCTCCCCTAGACATCCAAAAACAAATTGCACATGAGTTGGACACCGTTTCCGAGTTGTTAGCACTTCGGAAGCAACAGCTCAAGGAACTGGATCAACTTATCATGTCTGTGTTTTATGAGATGTTTGGAGACCCTGTGATGAATGAGAAGGGATGGTACTTACATACCTTATCTAGTTTATCAAATGAAAAGTTATCTTACGGATCAGGTGTTCCAGCAATAGACTACGACGGAGAAACTAGGTATATACGAATAACCGATATTAATGATGACGGCACTCTGAATCTCAATTTAGTTTCACCCCAAAAAAACGAAGATAAATATATATTACAGGATGGAGATATTTTATTTGCCCGTAGTGGAGCAACAGTCGGTAAAACACTAAGATATAGATCTGAATATGGTCGATCCATATATGCCGGTTACCTGATTAGGATGATCCCTAATACATCAAGAGTTTTACCTGATTACATCTATTATTTTACCAAGACAAACTATTACAATAACTTTATCGAAAGTAATAAAAAAACAGTGGCCCAACCAAATATAAATGCCCAACAATTTGGAAGTCTTATTATTGGAGTGCCTCCATTGTCACTTCAAAATATCTTTGTTGAGAATGTAAAAGAGATCGAATCCCAAAAAGCTCTCGTCAAACAAGCCATCGACGAGACGCAACTTCTGTTCGACAGCCTCATGAGCAAATACTTCGATGACTAACGAATAGGGCTGGACCCTGCCTACCAAATATTCGAGGTGAACAAGGTTGGCTGCAAATTTTGATTTCCTGCACGGAAAAACTGAATATCAAATGTTTGCAGCGGCTTGCATCGAAGCGGAGAGGGTGCTGGCAACGTCGCCAGCAATGTCTGCTGTGGGCAGCCGCAAAGCGCTGGAACTGGCAGTGAAGTGGGTATACGCAGCAGACAATACCATCCGTATGCCGTACAAGGACAATTTGCAGTCACTCCTGCATGAGCCGACATTCCGCTTCGCCGTCGATCACAAGACGTGGCCGAAGCTGCTGTATATCGTGAAGCTGGGAAACATAGCTGTTCATACCGACAAGGCCGTGACGCGAAGCGAGGCTCTCCTCTCGCTTGCCGCAGTGTTTGAATTCGTGCAATGGATCGACTACTGCTATGGCTCGGACTACGAAGAGAGATTCTTCGACGAGAAGCTCGTGCCCGAGCGGATGGTCACGATCGACGAAGCGAAGGTGAAAGAGCAACAAAGCCTGCTGGAGCAGAAGGAAGCAGAGCTTGAAGCCCTGCGGGCCCAGGTTGCCGCGATGAGCGCCCAATACACCGCTGAACGTGAACGGCATAAGGAAGAACGGCAATTCACGCCGATCGATCCATCGGAATACGAGACGAGGAAGAAATACATCGATGTCGATCTGAAGCTGCTCGGCTGGACATTCGGAGACGATGTGCGCGAAGAAGTTCCAGTAACCGGCATGCCCAATGAAGAAGGCATAGGGTATGTCGATTATGTCCTTTATGGCAGAGACGGTCTCCCCCTCGCCTTGATCGAAGCGAAGCGCACGTCCAAAGACCCGAAGATCGGCACCCATCAAGCCAAGCTGTATGCCGATTGCCTGGAGCGGATGACTGGCCGCCGTCCGATCATCTTTACGACGAACGGCTTCGAGACGAATATCTGGGAAATGCCAGACTCGCCGCAGCGCAAAGTCAGCGGTCTGTTCGCCCGTCGCGACCTCGAGAAGTTGATGAACCGCCGGACGAGCCGCAAACCGCTGCACGAGATTCGCATCGATGATCGGATCACAGATCGCTACTATCAGAAGGAAGCCATTCGCGCCGTAGCCGAGCATATCGAATCCGGGCATCGCAAGGCGCTATTGGTCATGGCGACGGGAACAGGCAAGACCAGAACCGCAGCCAGCCTGACCGATGTGTTGTCACGCGGCGGCTATGTGACCAATGTCCTGTTCCTGGCAGATCGCCGCTCACTGGTGTCTCAGGCCAGGAACGACTTCCGCAAGTACCTGAAGGACATGACGCTCTGCAACCTGCTGGATCAGCGTGAAGATAAACTGGCTCGGATCGTATTCTCCACCTATCCGACGATTCTCAACACGATCGACACCGCCAAGTCGGAAGATGGTTCAAGGTTGTATACGCCGGCGCATTTTGACCTGATCATCATTGATGAAGCACACCGCAGCATTTTTAACAAATACCAGGCCATCTTCGAATATTTTGATGCCATCATGCTGGGACTGACGGCAACTCCGAAGTCAGAAGTCGATCGCAATACGTATGACTTCTTCGAAGTGGAACGAGGCGTTCCGACGTATGCATACGAATATGAAACGGCTGTACACCAGGATCATGTGCTCGTACCGTATTACAATATCGAGGTTGGCCTGAAGTTCCTGTCCGAAGGGATCACCTATGATGAGTTGTCTGAAGAGGACAAGGCGAAGTATGAGGAAGACTTTGCGGATGAAGACGGCAATATGCCGGAAGAGATACCTGCTCCTGAACTCAACGAGTTCATTTTCAATCAGAATACGGTCGATACGGTCATTCAGGATCTGATGACCAGGGGAATCAAGGTTGCTGGCGGCGACCGCATCGGCAAGACGATCATCTTCGCCCAGAACAAACGACATGCCCAATACATCGTCGATCGCTTTCATAAGCTGTACCCATACCTGGGAGAGCAGTTCATCCAGAAGATCACCTACGAAGATACCTATGCCGAGGATGCCATAGCCAATTTCAAACAGGCCGACAGCAATCCGCATATCGCCGTATCGGTTGACATGTTGGATACAGGCATCGACGTCCCGGAAGTAGTCAATCTGGTGTTCTTCAAACGGGTGCGATCCAAGACGAAATTCTGGCAGATGATCGGTCGAGGCACGCGGTTGTGCAAGGATCTGTTCGGCCCGGGCGAAGACAAGACGATGTTCGTCATCTTCGACTATCTCGGCAACTTTGAATTTTTCCGTCAGTATAAGGAAGGACTGTCTGGCAATGAAGCCGTCAGCATCACCGAATCCATCTTCCAGAAGCGGGTCAAGCTGATTCGCCATCTGCAGCATGCTGACTTCGCCAATGACGCTGGCCATAACATACGTGAAGGACTGATCGACACGGTCGTCGGGCAGATTCAGGCATTAAACACGGAACTGATCGCGGTGAGATTGAAGCTGCAGTTTGTGGAGAGATTCAAGGAACGCAGCGCCTTCCAGGTTCTGTCGGAATCGGATGTCATGACCCTGAATCAGGAACTCGCTTCGCTCGTGTACATGGATGAACGGGATGAGCATGCCAAGCGGTTCGACAACCTCATGTACGGGCTTATGGTCTATGCTCTGGAGAACAACAGGCAATACACGCGCAACCAGAAAACATTAAAAGACTTCGCTCACAACCTGCTGACGGAGCGTGCCACGATACCGGCTGTACGCAATAAACTGGAGCTCATCCGAACCGTGGAAAGCGATGAATTCTGGAATCATGCAACGATCTTTGATTTTGAACGGATACGGGTCGAGCTTCGGGATCTGGCCAAATTTACTGTTGACGATTCGGGTGGCATCAGCCCCATCTATACAAACCTGCGCGATGAAGTCCTGTACGTCCGCGAAGGCTTGCCGATCGACAGCGGCTACAGCTTCGAGGACTACAAGCTGAAAGTGAACCGCTATATCGAAGAGAATCGGGATCACATCGCGATCTATAAATTGCGCAATAATATCCCGCTCACGGCGGGAGACTATGAATCGCTGGAGAGGATCCTCACAGGCGAGTTGGGCACAGCAGATGATTACAAGCGCGAGTTCAAAGACACGCCATTTGGCCTGTTGGTTCGCAAGATCGCCAAGCTCGAACCTGATGCAGTGATGCAAGCATTTTCGGAGTTTATCAACGATGAATCACTGACCCAGCAACAGATCGTATTCGTTCGCAAGGTCATCGATTATATCATTCAGAACGGGTATATCGAGAATGTCGCAGATCTCGCCAAACCGCCGTTTGATAAACCGCAAAGCTTCATGAAGCTATTCGATGGTACAAGACAGCGCAAGCTGGTCGAGACCGTGAAGTCGTTCAAAGAGAATGCGGAGAAGATTGTTGGATAAGCCTTTACCACACAGGAGATCATGAACATGGATAATATTTCAACATGCAAAGAATTGGTGAGATCCATCTACGACAACATGGATGCGAGCCATGATGTTCAGCATATCGAGCGCGTGTACCGGAATGCGGAAGCCATCCTGGAGACGGAACCTGAGGCAGATGGCGAGATTGTCCGGCTGGCCGTGCTGCTGCACGATGTCAGCGATGCCAAATACACCGAATCCAAAGAGGCAGAGGAACGCATCCTGAACGCGCTCGATCTGACAGACGAGCAGCGGCAGCATATCCGCGAGATCATCGCCTCCGTGTCGTTCAATGGCGGGAATGAGCTGGAGGCGAGAACGATTGAGGCCAGGATCGTAAGGGACGCGGACCGCCTGGATGCGATCGGCGCCATCGGGATTGCCCGGACATTCGCTTACGGAGGGGCAAGGGGACGCAAGCTGTACGATGAAGCGGAAGTGGCCAGAACCGATATGTCTGTCGAAGAGTACCGCTCCAAATCTACGGCTTCGGTCACCCATTTCTACGAAAAGCTGCTTTTGCTGAAAGACCGGATGGTGACGGACAAAGGCCGGCAAATGGCGGAACAGAGACATGCGTTTATGCTCGCTTTCCTGGAACAGCTGCATAATGAATTGAACGGTGCAAAGTGATCGCAGCAAGTATTCCCGGACGCAAGAACCGGTCGAAGAGGCTGTATATGCCCAGTGGTGACCATCATCCGAAGGCAGCCTCAATGATCAGATCTGATTGACTGACAGTAAAGAGAACTTAGTCGGCAGAAACAAGACTAAGTTCTCCTGCGCTTCCTGGTGAAGAAAGAGTTCTTGATCAGTCGCCAGTAGTGAATCCAGATCTCGTAGTGTATAATACATGCTAACATGGAATAAAAATACAAATGGGAGGGAGTTGTCTTGCGCAGATTAACGCTGGAGCAAATAGAAGCCAGACGAAACGATCGTGCCAACTTTGTAAATCAGGCAGTCGTCCATTTTCGCGCAAAGTCCATGCAACAAGGCTGGAAGATGAAACGAACTCGCCCCAGAACCGAGGATGAAATCCGGGCTTTGAATGATGTTGCTCGCCGAACCTTACAGAAAGCCCTGAAGGAAGGTACTGTCGTATATGACAGAGAAAGGCGGGTGCTGATCCTTGCCAAATTATCAGGAGGCAAGACAAGCTCTTTTAAGTCTCGTTGACAAAGACAAGTTCGATAAGATGATGCTTACGGCAGCTATTATTACGGAGCAGCTTGAACCCCTCGGGATCAAGCCTATAATTGTCGGGGGTTTATCCGTTGAGATTTATACCATGAACGGATATACAACCTACGATATAGATTTTGTGCTTAATGGATATGAAACAGCATCTCAGGTCTTAGAGCAATTGGAATTTAGAAAGATCGGAAAGGACTATGTTCACCCCGTTATAGGAGTCACTTTGGAAATACCAAGCAACACTCTGACAGGAGACTATGATAAAGTCACGGAAGTGCCTGTTGGAGATAGAAAAGTATATGTAATCGGCATTGAAGATATCATACTCGACAGACTTCGTTCCGCTGTGCATTGGCAATCCGGTGTTGACCGTGAATGGGGCTTTCGAATGCTTCTGATGTATTATGAGGATATTGATTTCGATTATATCAGAAGTCAGTTGCAAGGCTCCAAGGAGGAGCTGGAATTTGAACTTTGGATGTCCGAAGCCTCAAATGAGAAAGATGGTATCGAATCATGATGACATCACAAACGACCGAAGGAGCTGGATATAGCTCTCGGCCGTTTATGATGTGACGAACCTATCTCCCCTCAAGCTGCTTCACGATCGCACGGATCCGCTCAGGCACTTCCTGTCGCAACGTCTCCCAGGGAACCAACATCTCTTCCGGAATCTCATACCGCTCAAATACCATCGAAGGCTGAAAACGAAACTCCTGCAGATAGGCCCTCACCAATTGATCTATATGCTCGCCCGTCTCATACGTCCCTGCAAAAGGCGCCGTGATGATCAGCCCCGCTGCTCCCGCTCCTTCATCGGTGCAGGTGTGCAGATCGGGTATGAGGTCAAACAATTCCACCATCGGTGAGAATGCATGCTTGCCCGGCTGCGAGTACAGGATCACACGGGTATCCTCGAGATTGGATCGGTCCTTGAGCAGCCCTTTGAAATACTTGCCGTGAAAGCTGGCTTCCGCATCCAGGACGCTGCCGTCCCTGGCTACATAAACCCAGACATGCTCCAGCTCATAGAGATGCTGGATGTCGGAGTCCCAATAGATCGCATATTCAATGACAAAGTCCAGCCGTTCATCATGGAAAGGAAACGCCCGGCGGAAGGACGGGGACGGCCCCGCCTCGTGCAGCACGGTCACCCCGATCCTGACGGGATAGAACGGCTCCAGCCGGTCAAAGTACAAGATCGGCGCGTACCGCTTAGCGATTGCCAGCTCCTTCATCCGCCTCGCCCCTCATCTGTTTGATCTTGCGCGTCATGATCTGATGGCTGCGCTCGATCTCTTCCACGGTGCACGGAGCCCGCAGCTCATACACCTTGATCGGCGCCGCGTCGATCACCGGCAGGAACGCATCGAACGTGTGGTCATCCCCGCTGTGCACGTATGGACACCAGTGATCCACCATGTTGACGGTTTCGTGAATATGGACGCCCAGCACCTTATGCTTCATCGACTGGATTTCCTTCGCATTGTCATAGAGCCCCATCGCTTCCATCATCATGCCATGCCCGATATCGTACCACAGATACACCGGCGCGCCCTGGAGATTGTCGATGATCTGGCTGGCTTCCTGCAGCGTCGGGATCTGATAGCATCTGGATCGGGTCTCGATGCCGATCTTGACGTCGTATTGCTTCTGCGCGATATAGTCGCACACTTCCTCCAGGCTGTCCTGAATCCGCTGCACGTAGATCGGCGCCAGCGCATCGCGCCGCTCCTTCATCTCGCTCCATAATGCCTGGTATTCCGGCGAATCCTTGCCATACTCATGCCACAGCTTCTTCAGCGCCGAATCGATATTGTAGTCGAAGGGAACCTCTCCCGGATGGACGACAACTCCCTTCGCCCCGAAGCGATGCGCATAATCCGCCGAGCGCTTCAAGAGTTCCACCGCCCGCAGCCTCTTGTCCGCATCGTCATATCCCAGCATCACCGAATCGGTATCGTAATCCTTGTCCTCGATGAACGGGAAGACATTGTGCACGCTGGAGATCCGGATCTCCTGCTGCTCGATCATCGGAATGATCGTCTCGAGCAGCGCGTCCGTTACATTGTAATTCAACTCCACCTGTTCGAAGCCGAGGCTCTTGATCTCTTCCATGATCGCCCGCCCGACCGTATGCCGGCGAAGATTCCACATGGTGGAGAAGGAATAGCCTGGTTTGCTGTTCATGCTTATCCTCCTTTGGTGACAGAGGGACGGGGATTTGGTCACGCGCGTACAGTCACACGTGACTAACCCCCCGTCCCCTTGTTACGCTGAATGTCTTGACGAATGGTGTGAGCAGATTCACCTTCAACGTCTGGACGCCGCGAGGAGTCTCCGCATGGCGAAGCTCCCACAGCAGATGATCCTGCTGACCGCTGGAGATTCGCATCCAATCCTCGTCCGCAGTACACAGGATGCTCCCGCTGGTCCACAGCTTCGCATTCCCTTCCCCGGCAACCAGCCCTTCACCGGATATAGAGCAATCCAGGGGGAAGAAGAAGCTGATCTGCGTCAGCACATCCTCCAGTTCATCGGTCGCGATCTCAATCTCCCAACGCGCATCTTGCTGCCTGATCTTCACCACGATCCGATGCTGCTGCACATGAGTCCGCGGCCGGTGTTGGTGCGGCAGCAGATACCACGGGCTCACCTCTTCCGCGCCGAACTGTCCCAGGTACTGCGCTGGTATCGGTCCGTTATATCCCTTCTCGAGCAGTGCGTTCATCTCATACCCCTCTGGCGTCTTGCCCAGCGTTTGCATCTCGACGACGCCCGGCATGAACATGCTGCCGATCTGCACGCCGAGCAGCTTCACGTCCCCATGATGCAACGAGAAGAAGCTGGGGTTGCGGGTCATCACGGTAGCGCTGGTCATCGCCTTGCGAATCCGGACAACCGGCGAACCGAAGGACGTATGCATGCTGCTGTGCTCGATCTGCGAGTGATGGCCGACCTGCTTCATTCGCTCCAGACCCCGCTCCACTGGATGATGTTCGTTGAGGATCACCGTATACTCGTCCGGCAGAGGCTGTCTTGGGAGATCATCCAGTTGCGCCGGGAAGATCAGAGAGCCCAGCAGCGCATGGTTGTTAACGGGACCGAGACGAGACAGCTTCTCCAGCGCCAGATCGTACATCGCTGCCAGCAGCGGATCACGGTCAAGGCTGGCCATGACGCTCAGCACCAGATAATATTCGGACAGATCATGAACGACTCCGTAGTCCTGCCGACCGGAATAGTCCGTCACAACCTCGCCATTGCCATGCAGCAGATATTGCATCATCTTCAGATTTCGCCGCACATAGTCGAGCAGATGCGGCCGCTTCAGATAAGTCGCCGTGTAGAACAGCATGATGTCGCTGACGGTGTTGTAGATCCCGTTGCTCCGCTCGGTCCATTCGCCGTCAAGGGTGCAATCCATTCCCTCAGCCAGCCATTCATCCGCTCGCCGCACAAGCTCCTCCATGCCGAACAGATCATACAGCGAGCCAAGGGCTGCCGTCATCACCCAGCGATGATTGGGCGTATGACAGCCGCCGGTGAGCATGGCCGGGATCGTGCGCTCCAGGAACAGCTTCAGCTTGTCGGCAATCTCCTGAACCCGCTCGTCTCCGGCGCCAGCGAGCAGGCGGTACAACTGGACCAAACCTGTCACGACGAATCCGGTATCGGGCGGCGAGTGGAAGTTCGTCGTCCCCAAGGATATCGTCCCGTCCTCGTGCTGCTTCCGGAGCATATAATCCGCCGCCTGTTCCAAAGCAGCGATCACCTGTTCATCGTGGAAATACTGCGACTCCGGCAAGACCAGCGCTGCTCCCATGGCAGCCATATAGCTCGCCGTTCCCCCGTGGCTGGGATTGGGAATCCCGGTCATCCGGTTGCGAATCCCGCCCGCATGCCGGCTCCCAGGTTCCCGGACTTGCAGTTCCAGGGCTTCTGCCACTGCCTGATCATTCAACGAGATTAATTTCCGCTGCGCTGTTGACATGTACTCCCCCGCCTCTCCATCTCCTGGCTCCTGCGTTCCAACTGACACGCTCTGCTCCGTACCATTCGCCTTGAACGTACCACGATTTAAACGTATCGGGCGACGACCATTTTCTTGCGGGTGTAAAATTCCACCCCGTCACGTCCGTTGGCATGCAGGTCGCCGTAGAATGATTTCTTGTACCCCGAGAAAGGAAAAAATGCCATCGGCGCCGGAACCCCCACATTGATCCCAAGCATCCCCGCATGCATCTCCTCACGAAACTGCCGAATCGCTCTCGCATCGTTCGTGAAGATGCACCCGCCATTGGCAAATTCCGATTGATTGGCGAGTTCGATCGCCTCTTCCAACGTATCCCTGCGCACAATCTGCAGGACGGGGGCGAAAATCTCATCTTGCCAGATCTTCATATCTGGACGGGCATGATCAAACACCGTCGGTCCCAGAAAATAACCCGCGCCTTGCGCAACTGTTGCCTGGCGTCCATCCAGCTTCAGGACAGCGCCCTGCTCGATGCCTGATTCGATATAGCCGATCGCGCGCTGCTTGTGAGATTCGCGGATGACGGGTCCGAGGAAGACGGCTTCCTCCAGGCCATTGCCGATCTTCAAGTTCTTCGCTTCCGCCACGAGCCGCTCAACCAGCGGCTCCGCTATATCGCCAACGGCGACCACGACGGAGCAGGCCATGCATCGTTCACCCGCCGAGCCGAAGGCTGCGCTGATGATCTCCTTGACGGTAAGGTCAAGGTCGGCATCGGGCATGACGATCGTATGATTCTTCGCGCCGCCCAGCGCCTGCACCCGCTTGCCCGCTGCGGCAGCGGTCTTGTACACATACTCCGCCACAGGCTGCGACCCGACGAAGGAGATCGCCGCGATGCCCGGATGCGCCAGCATCCCGTTCACCACGTCATGTGCGCCATGCACAACGTTGAATACCCCCTCCGGCAATCCCGTTTGCGCGAGCAACTCAGCCAGGCGATTGGCCAATAGCGGCGTCCTCTCCGATGGCTTCAGCACGAAGGTGTTGCCGCAGACAATCGCCAGCGGAAACATCCAGCATGGCACCATCATCGGGAAGTTAAACGGCGTGATCCCGCCGATCGCGCCGAGCGGATAACGGTACATGGCGGACTCCATATTCGTGGCGATGTCGGGAAGGGTGCTGCCCATCAGCAAGGTCGGCGCACCTGCGGCGAACTCCACGCATTCGATGCCGCGCTGCACTTCCCCATAAGCTTCCTTATAGCTCTTCCCGTTCTCCCGGGTGATCATCTCGGCCAGCTCGTCCCAGTGCTCCAACAGCAGTTGCTGGAACCTGAACATGATCCGTGCCCGTCTCGGGACGGGTACCCGCTTCCATTCGTGAAACGCTGCTTGCGCCGCCGCCACCGCGCGCTGCAAGTCCTCCTGGCTCGACAGGGGCACCTTGGCCAGCGTTTCGCCCGTTGCGGGGTTCGGCACCTCTTCGTATCGATCCGTAAGCGCTTCCTGCCATTTGCCGTTGATATAATTATATAAGACCTGAGTGCTCACTTGTCAGCCCCCCATCCGAGATGGATAAACTTATCGATCGTGGCCTGCTTGACCGCCTCCATCGCTTGCCTGAACAGCACGACCCGGTCGAAGACATGGGGATCGGCGAGGATCTGCTCTCGCAGCGACTTCCCGAATGCCATGCGCAATGCCGTCCCGATATTGATCTTCGCTACGCGGGTCCTGGCCAATCTGCGCAGATCGCCGTTCGGCACGCCCGTTGAGCCGTGGATCACGAGCGGGGTAAGGACGCGCTGTTCAATCTCGGCCAGCAGGTCGAAGCGAAGCGTTGCCGTCTGCTCCTCCATCCGATGCACCGTGCCGATGGATACGGCCACCGCATCGACTCCCGTTTCCTGAACGAAGTGTTCCACCTCCGCCGGATCAGACAGTTCGTGCTTCAGCTTCAAGGACGGATCGCTGTAACCAACCGACCCGACCTCCGCTTCCACGCTGACGCCATGCTTCCGGGCCAGCCTGACGACCTCCTTCGTTACGGCGATATTCTCCTCCAGCGGCAATTGCGAACCGTCGAACATCACCGAGGAGAACCCATGGCCGATCGCCTCCTGAATCGTTGCCAGCTCTTGCCCATGATCCAGATGCACGCAGACAGGAACCGTTGCAGCGCGGGCTGCTTGCAACAGGAGAGGCGCCAGATAGGGCAGCGGCATATGTCGGATCGCCGGGGTATTGGCCGCCAGGATCACTGGTGACTGCATCGCCTCAGCTGCCCGAATCACGGCGATCGCGTCCTCATAGCCGAACACATTAAACGCGGGAATCGCGTACGGCTGCTCTGCTGCTTCGTCGACCAGCGGTTTTAATGTGACCAACATGCTTCGGCATGCTCCCTTCGCCATTAATCGTACTTGCGCATATGCTCCTCGATCTGCTGCAGCGTCGGCATCGCATCAGAGCAACTGTGGCTCGCCACCACGATCGAAGCCGCAGCGCTGCCGTACAGCTGGCACTTCGGGATATCCCACCCCTGCATCAGCCCGTAGATGAAGGCGCCGGCGAAAGCATCCCCTGCGCCGAAGGTCTTCACCACTTGCGTCGGGAAGGTTCGTCCCTTCCAGGCGCCGCCATCCTTCGTGAAGGCGATGGAGCCGTCTCCGCCATGCTTCACGACCACGATCTGCGCGGCATGGTTGAACCAGGTTTGTGCCGACGCCTGATCATCGGCTTCCCGGCCATCCTTCGTCAGCTCCAGCAGATTGAACTCTTCCCGGCCGCCGATGATGACATGGCTCTTCTCCGCAACCAACCGGCAATAGATGCCGACCTCCTCCTTCGTCGCCCACGAATAAGGCCGGTAATCGATATCGAAGATCGTCACCACGCCGTGTTTGCGTGCATATTCGATCGCCAGGAACACCGCCTCCCGCGACGGGCTCTTCGACAGCGCCGTTCCCGAGATGAGCAGCGCCTTCGCACCGGCGATATAGCCCTCCCGGATGTCGCCCGGCTCCAGCTTCAGGTCGGCGACATTGTCGCGGTACATCAGGATGCTGCATTCCGTCGGAGATTTGATCTCCGTGAAGGCCAGCCCCGTGAGGCTGCCGGACAGATCCGTCACGATGTTGTCCGTATTGACGGACAAGTCCCTCAGGTATCTCAGGATGTATCTCCCGAACTGATCATTCGACACCCGCCCGATAAAGCCGGTTCTTAGGCCCAGCCTGGTCATGGCGACGGTAATATTCGCAGGAGAACCGCCCAGATACTTCGTAAATGTCAATGTTTCCTCCATCGGCCGATGAATTTCATTCGCATTCAGATCGATGCACAATCGTCCGATGCCGATGCAATCCAGCGCACGGCCCTCGGGAAACCGAATCGGATTCATCTCTCTCACTTCCTCGTCTGTAATCTCGTCTGCGCCAGGTGCTCCGTCAGCTTGCCTCTCCTGATGGCAGTGCCGCTGTGAGCCTGCGGATATACTCAATCGACTTCCGGGCATAGGCGTTAGGATCGGCAACCAGCGGGTCCTGTTCCGCCTCGATGATCATCCAGCCCTCATACCCTTGCCTGTCGAGCTCCTGAAAGATCGGTCCAAAATCGATGCTCCCATCGCCAGGCACCGTAAATGCCCCTTCCTTCACCGACGCCACAAATGGAATCTGTTCCGCCCGCACCCGCTTCAGCACATCACCGCGCACGTCCTTGAGATGGACATAGGCGATCCGATCCGCATGCTTCCTGAGCAGCTCCAGGGGGTCGCTGCCGCCGTAACAGGCATGGCCGGTATCATAGAGGAGATGGACGAGATCGGGATCGGTCAGGCTCATCAGCTTGTCGATCTCCTCGCCGTTCTCCACAACCGTGCTCGCATGATAATGGTACACGAGCTTCATGCCGTATTCCCGGCAGATCCTGCCCGCCTGCTCCAGACCTTCCGCCACATATCGCCACTGCTCCTCGCTCAGCCGTTCCACCTGCGCGGCTCCCGGAGTGCGTCGCGGATCGGCATGCGGCGACCCGCCGATCTCGCAGGTAACGACATGCTTCGCTCCCATCTGATGCAGAAATGCCACATGCTCCCGATAAGCGGCCAGCTCTTCTTCACGCAGGGCTGGATCCGAGAAAATGACGCCCTTCCATTGCGAGGTCAGCTGCAGCCCTTTCTCCCCCAGTCGCCGTTTCAGCTCCACAGGGTCGCGCGGAAACTTGCGGCACATCTCCGTTCCGGAGAAACCGAGGCTGGAGAAGTCATCCAGCAGCTGCTCGAAGGTATAATGATCTCCGATCGAATGATCATCTTCATTGACCCAGTTAATCGGCGAGATGCCGAAGCTCCACCGATGGATTCTCATGCAACCCCCCCTTTATCCGGTACATTGCTAACCCGGTATAACGGACACCAGCGACATAAAGCCAATCACGCCTCTCCTGTCCGGCACAACTAACATCAACTCATTTCCGCAGAATCTTGCCACCAGTGTCCGTTGCACGTACGCCAACGACAAGCGGATCGCCAGTGACCGCCATCAATCAACAGCTTCCAATAGTCACGGCAAACGGCGCGCTTGCTGACGTTGTGGCAGATCGGCGCGACAAGCCTGCTGCACCCGCTCGCTGCGGGATACGGCCGCCGTATCGACTCTCCACCACGATTCGTAGTTGTCCGTATTCGTGCCGGGCAGAACCTTCACCTCGATCAGCGTCGATACGGTCTCCTGCTGCGCCTGACGGATCGCTACTTTCAACACATCGATGGTGCTTGCCCGGAACGTCCTCGCCCCGAGGCTCGCAGCATATCCGGCATAGTCGATCTCCAGCCAGTCGCCACTTAGCCGCCCGCCCTCATCGCGGCGGCGGAACTCATTGCCGAAGCCCGAGCTGCCGTGGGCTCTCTGCAGGTTGTGAATGCATTGGTAGCCGTAATTGTTGAACAGGATGACATTGATCTTCACGCCCTCCTGGATGCTCGTCATTAGCTCGGAGTGCAGCATCAGATAGCTGCCGTCACCGACCAGCGCATACACCTCGCGTCCCGGCTCGGCCAGCTTCACGCCGAAGGCTCCGGCAACCTCATACCCCATGCATGAGAAGCCGTACTCCACATGGTAGGTTTTCGGCTGTCGGCTGCGCCACAGGCGGTGCAGATCGCCTGGCAAGCTGCCTGCCGCGCATACGATCACGGCATCCTCGCCGATCGTTTCGTTGATTGCGCCGATCACCGCGGTTTGCGCCTGGCCTCCCGCCAGCTCCAGGGAGTACAAACGATCCACCTCCGCATCCCATTCCTGCTTCAAGGCCTGAAGTTCCTCCGGGCGATAGTCTGCCTGATACCCGTCCAGCTCCGCCTGCAGCGCCAGCAGCCCCTCCCGGCAATCGCCGACCAGCGGATGACCGTTCATCTTGATCGCATCCTGCGAATGGACATTCAGATTCACAAATTCCACGTCAGGATGCGCGAAGGCGGTCTTCGACGCGGTCGTAAAATCCTGCAGGCGGCTGCCCACGCTGATGATCAGGTCCGCATCCCTGGCCAGGCGGTTCGCCGCCAGCGAACCCGTCACCCCGATCGCCCCCATGCAGAGCGGATGATCCCAGGGCATCGCGCTCTTGCCCGCCTGGGTCTCCGCCACCGGGATGCGCAGTTGCTCCGCAAACTGGCGCAAGGCATCCGTCGCAAGCGAATAATGCACCCCTCCGCCAGCGATGATCAGCGGCAGCTTCTTCCTCCGGATCAGCTCCGCGACGCGCCGACAAGCTGACGCTGCGACGGGACGGCGGTCGATATGGTGAACCCGCTTCTCGAAGAATGACAGCGGATAATCCCAGGCTTCACATTGCACATCCTGCGGCAATGCCAGGGTAACGGCCCCCGTCAGCGCAGGGTCTGTCAGCACGCGCATCGCCTGCAAGCAAGCGCTCATCAGTTGCTCCGGCCGCATGATCCTGTCCCAGTACCGGCTGACCGGTTTGAACGCATCGTTGGCCGATATGGTATAGTCACTCGGGTCTTCGACCTGCTGCAAGACGGGGTCGGGCAAGCGATCGGCGAAGATATCCCCTGGCAGCAGCAGGACCGGTATCCGGTTCACCGTCGCCGTTGCGGCCGCCGTTACCATGTTTAGCGCTCCGGGGCCGATCGAGGTGGTGCAGGCGAATGTCTCCAGGCGATTCATCTGCTTGGCGTAGGCAGTGGCCGCATGGACCATGCCCTGCTCATTTTTCCCCTGGATGAAGATGAGACTCCCCGGATCCTGCTCCAGAGCTTCGCCGATTCCCGTCACATTGCCGTGGCCGAATATGCCCATCACGCCCCGGAAGAACTTCTGCTCCACGCCATCTATCGACACATACTGCTGGTCGAGGAAGCGTATAAGCGCCTGAGCCATCGTCAACCGAACCGTAGCCATTCACAGACCTCCTTAGCTCACGTACATCTCCGATATCCGCACCGGACGTCTCTCCACAAGCGACTTCCGGGCGGCATAGGCGAGCAGCTCCGCCTGACATCCGTCGAACCCGTCCACCAGCGCAGGCTGGTTGTTCCGAATCGCCTGGACGAAGGCTTCCATCTCCGCCAGATAAGAATCCTTGTACCGCTCCAGGAAGAAATACTTCGGCTTATCCCGATGCGTCCCATCGGCTGTACTCCACTCCACCTGGTTGGGGTAATCGTTGTAGACAGTGATATTCCCTTTGGACCCGAACACTTCAACCCGCTGATCATAGCCGTATACGGATTTCCTGCTGTTGTCGATTACGCCCAGCATGCTGCTTTCGAATTTCAACGTGATCAATGCGGTATCGATGTCGCCCAGCTCCCCGATCCGCGAATCGACGAGCACCGCTCCCTGCACATAGATCTCCTCGACCTCGCTGCCGCTTAAGTATCGCACCATATCCAGATCATGAATGCTCATATCGAGCAAGAGTCCGCCCGAGGACTTGATGTATTCATAAGACGGCGGCTCGGGATCACGGGAAGTCACCTTGATGATGTGCGGCGTTCCGATGTCCCCCGCCGCGATCGCTTGCCTCACCCGCATGAAGTTCGCATCGAAGCGCCGGTTGAACCCGGTCTGGAACCGCAATCCCGCCTTCGCCACCTCGTCGATCACCTGCTTCGTCTGCTGATAATCGAAGCTGATCGGCTTCTCGCAGAATATATGCTTGCCGACCCTGGTCAGCCTGCGAATCAGTTCCAGATGGGTGTCGGTCGGAGAGCAGATGAGCACCGCCGCGATTTCGGGATCCTCTATCACTTCATCGTTATTGGTTGTGATAACCGGGATGCCGAGCTGTTCTGCCCAGGGTCTCACCTGATCGGTCTGAATGTCCGAGATCGCCTTCACCCGGACCCCGGGGAGACGTGCCAGGTGCGTCGCGTGTATCTTCCCTATTCTCCCTGCTCCGATAATGCCTAGATTGATTCTCAACTTCCTTCCTCCATTTCCGAAAACGTTCTGGCTGCACATCTGCCCCGCTACAGTTGCACCCTGCACCCCTCCAGTTGCGAACGCATGGCGGCTTGATTGATCAGCGTGAGCCTCCGCATGTCCTCCCTGGTGATCGATGGCTGATCGCCGCGCAGGATCTGGTTCACCCATTGCGCCATCGGACTCGGCAACGGCTCCGGCAGTTCCTTCGGCACGGCCCACTCGTTTCCGCGAAGATGCCGACTCTTGATGCGCACGCTCCCTTTCTCGATCAGCAAGACTCCCTCCGTCCCATGCAGTTCCAGTTGAAATGCGTTCCGGCTGACAAACCCGGCTTCGATGATGCCAAGTGCACCAGATTCATAGTCCAACAGGACAACGGAATTATCATCCACTTCCGCGCGGATCGAACGGCTCAGCCTCGCATATAGCCCGCTTGCCGGACCGGCTAGCCGATTCACGAGATAGATCGGGTGAGCGCCCAGGTCGATGAGCGCCCCTCCACCGGATTGCTCAGGATCGTAGAAATGCAGCGGCAATTCCCCATAGGGCTGACCTTCCCTCGGGAGTCCCCCGGCGTGAACCAGGCGGCAGCGGATGAGGTTCAGTTTGCCGATGAGCCCCTGATCAAGCGCCTGCTGGGCATAGAGATAGTAAGGTTCGCAGAGCCGCTTCAAGGCCAGCATGAGGTGAACCTGATGCTCATCTGCGGCGCGGAAGATCTCATCGCAATCCGCAGTTGTAAACGCCAGCACTTTCTCGCTGAAGATATGCTTGCCATGCGCTGCGGCCTGAAGCATGATCTCCTTGTGCATGCTGGTCGGCGCCGTGATGATGACACCATCGATCAACGGGTCGGCGAGCACCTTCTCAAGCTGTGGCTCAAAGGGAACTCCCAGCTCCTCGGCCCATGCGCGGCCGCGTTCCGGCACTTCATCCCACACGAGCCGGATCTCGATCTCCGGATGCTCCCGGGCTTCCCGCGCATAATCCCGGGCATGAACATGCCACTTGCTTAACAACGCCACAGACAACATAATTGTGCGTCACTCCTCGTCCAGACATATATCGAATCGCACGATAACCGTCACTTGAGTTCCTACGGCCAATCACATTTTGTCACAGCATCATGGGCATGTGACAATACCCCCGTCCCCCTGTCACACCTCTGTCACTCCAACCGGATCGCCTGATTCTGCTCCGCCGACTGGTAGATGGCACTGACGATCCGCTGCAGAATCGTCCCTTCCTCTGGACGGCACAGCGCAGGCCTGCTTTCCAGACAACTGCTCACGAAATCTTCGATGATCGCCTCGCGCGGACTCTTGTCCGGCAGATACACCGGGGTGACGTCGATCAGCGTCTGATGCTTCTCCTGGTAGATTTTCAGCGGGAAAACATCGGCTCCCCCCGCATCGCCCAGGAGCGATACCTTCATCACATCCCGCTCTTCCACATTGGCGGCATAAGCGGTTTCGAGCAGCAGGCTCGCACCGTTTCGGAACCTCAGTATGGCCACGGCCATGTCCTCGATCGAGAAGTTCTGCCAGTTCCAGGGGCCGTTCAAGCCGATGCCCGGCTTCGTCCCGAGCTTCTGGTACGTGCAGGCGAACACCGTCTCCGGCTCCGGATAGCCCATGAGGTACAGGGCGGTATCGAGCATATGCACGCCGATGTCGATGAGCGGCCCGCCGCCCTGCAGCTCCTTGTTCGTGAACACTCCCCAGCCCGGAATGCCCCGCCTGCGCATGGCGGTGATACGCCCCGTATAGATGTCGCCGAGTTCTCCGGCATCGATAAACCGCTTGAGCGCCTGGACTTGCTGGGTGTGTCGGTAATGGAAGCCATAGGTGAGGATCCGGTTCATCCTCTCCGCGGTCCTCTCCATCTGTTCCGCTTCCTCCGGCGTCATCGCCGGGGGCTTCTCGCACAGCACATGGCACCCGGCCTCCAGAGCCCGGATGGTCGCATCCGCATGAAACTTATTGGGCGTGCAGACGCTTACCGCATCGAGCTTCGCTCGCCCCAGCATCTCCTCATAGCTTCCATATACCTCAGGGATAGCAAACTGCTTCGCGCATTGCTCCGCCGCTTCCCTGGACACATCGGCTATCGCAGCCACTTCCACGCGATCCCGCAGCTTCAGATAGTTGGGGATGTGTGCGCCCCTGGCGATCCCGCCGGTGCCGATGATGCCGATCCGCAATTTCTGTGTCATGTGAAGTCCCCCATCGATCGCTTCTTGATCTGTTCTTGCACTTGTTCAACATCCACCGCTTGTTCATGCCAACGTCCGACTGTTCCAGAAAAGCTTGAGGATATCCTCAAGCTTTTCTGGATGGTTCCGCTTCTCAGCGCATTAATTCTGCTTCGCTCTCTTGTACGCCTCCGCGTACTCCTGAGCGATCTTGTCGCCGCCGCGCTCACGCCACTTCTGCACTTCGGCCTTCCAGCTTTCTTCGTCGATCTCGCCCAGAACAAACTTCACATCCGCATCGGACAGGATCGTGTCGAGCTGTGCGCCTACCTCCAGATAAGTTTCCGATACGAGCGGCAGGGTCGGGTCTGCGATCATATACTTTTCATTCTCCGCATTCAGCTGAGCGTCGAGGATCTCGAGCGGTCTCTTCTCGCCTTGCTTCGCATTGATGTCCAGCGGCAGAGTCGCGATCGGTGCACTGTAAGCGCCAACCATATCGCTGAATCCTTCATAGAAGGCAGGCAGACGTTTGGCCACGCCGTCCACCACCTCGTGATGCTCGCCTTCCACGCCCCAGGTCAGATAATTGGCCACCGCTTCGCCGGAGAAGTCGTCGAAGAATTTCAGCACCCTGAGCAGATGCTCCTCCGTCCTGATGCTCGATTTCGGGAAGACCCAGAAGCCGTTGTGCCCGCCCTCCATGAAGATCCGCTTGCCATAACCGTTCTCCAGGATGCTGAACATGCTGAAGCTCGCATGCTCGCCGACATTTTTCTTCACGTTGTCATCGATGCCGATCGTCGAGCCCGTTACGTCGATGCGCACGCCTGCCCTGCCTTCCTCGACGGCCGCGGTCCACTCCGGACGGTCGATGACCGCAAAGTCGGCGTTCATCAAGCCCTCATCATACAAGCGCTTGGTGAATTTCAGCGCTTCCAGGTAGCCATCCGTCAACACGTCCTTGATGAATTGCCCGTCCTCGGTGACCATCCAGTTGTTCGGCACTCCGAAGAATGGCGCATGGTAGGCTGCCAGAGGCTGCCCCTTCATCATGACCAGACCATACGTATCGTCCTTTCCATTCTGATCGGGATCGTCGAAGGTGAAGGCTCTGAGCATCTGGTAGTATTCATCCACCGTCTTCGGCTCCTGCATGCCCAGATTCTCCAGCCAGTCCGCACGGTACTGATACGCGCGTCTCGCCATCGGACGAACTCTTGGAATACCGTATGTTTTGCCGTCATACATGATATTGTCGTAGATCTTCGAGTTGATCCTGGACAGATTCGGGAACTGGTCCAGATATGGTCCGATCTCCCAGAACAGTCCATCCTGAACGGCCTGAATCATGTATGGCAGCTTCTGATGCCGCCGCGGAATCGGGATGGCGTCTGGCATATCGCCGGAAGCGATCATCACCGGGAGCCGTTCTTCGAAAGCCGGACCGGACAGGGCATGAATCGTCAGCTTCGTATTGGTCAGCTCTTCAATCTTCTGCTGTACGTAGTTGTTCGGTTCCGGGAATTCCACGCCGTCGAAGTTGTACATCAGGTACAATTCCAGAGGCGGCAGCGGCTCCTCGGCCTGCGCCGAGCCTCCCCCGCTGCTGGTGTTATTCGTCCCCTGCGAGTTCGTATTGGTTTGCGTGTTCGTGTTCTGACCCTGGTTCGAGCTGTTCGAACCCGAATTGCTGCTGCACGCAGCGACCATCATGAGCAGACTGATCAAGATGACAAGTGCTTTGGTGAACCGAAACTTTCTCATCATGTTCTTGACCCTCATTTCTTCATTGATTTTTGATTTATTAAAAGATGACCGATTTCCAGCACGCCTGCGCCTGCAAACCTGTCATCCTTTAACCGAACCGAGGAGCACGCCCTTGGCAAAGTGCTTCTGCAGGAAAGGATAGACCAGCATGATCGGAATCGTCGCAACCACGATGACCGCCATGCGTATGGACTGGCCGTAGTAAGGAACCTCCTCCATATCCGTCGAGTCGCCGATGTTGCCGTAAGCGAGGATGATGACCTGCCGCAGCACGACCTGCACCGGATATTTGGTCTGATCCGTGATATACATGATGGCGTTGAAGTATTGGTTCCAGAGCCCAACCGCATAGAACAGGCCAAATGCCGCCATCGCCGGGAGCGACAAGGGCATGACGATCCTGAACAGCACGACCAGCTCATGCGCTCCGTCGATCTTGGCAGATTCCTTCAGCTCATCGGGGATCGACTGGAAGAAGTTCTTCAGGATGATCAGGTTGAATGCGCTGATCGCATTCGGGATCATGAGCGACCATAAGGTGTTCAGCAACCCGGTGGACCGGACGACGAAGTAGGTGGGAATCATCCCGCCGCTGAACAGCATGGTGAAGACCACCATCAACAGGAGCATGCTCCTGCCGGGTACATGGCGATAGGACAGGCCGTAGGCCATGAGCGAGGTCAGGATCAGCTGGATCATGGTGCCGACGACCGTCACATAGACCGAGACCAGCAAGCTTCGGTAGAAGGTCTTCGCCGAGAAAATGTACTGATAAGCTTCCAGAGTAAATTTCGTGGGGATCAGCCCCGCCGTTACGGAGAACGATGAACTGATCACGTAGATGAACGGCAACACCGCAGCAAGCGCAAACAGCGACAGGAAGATGAAGTTCACCACGTCGAACATGCGGCTTCCGAGGCTTCTGTCGATCATCTCAATACACCCCTTCCTCGCCGAATCGTTTCGCGATCCAGTTCGACCCGATTACGAGGATCAACCCAACGACCGACTTGAACAGGCCGACAGCGGCGCTGTAGCTGAATTGCCCCTGCTGCAGGCCAACGCGATAGACATAGGTGTCGAACACTTCCCCTACCTCCCGGTTCAGGGCATTGAGCATCAGGAAGATCTGCTCGAACCCGAGATCGAGGAAGTTGCCCATGCGCAGGATGAGCAGGATGACGATGACGCTGCGGATCGAAGGCAGGGTGACGTGCCAGAGCAATCGCCAGCGATTCGCCCCATCGATGCGGGCTGCTTCGTACAGGTTCGGGTCTACCCCGGCCAGAGCCGCGAGGAAGATGATCGTTCCCCAGCCTGCATCCTTCCAGATGATCTGACCGATGATCATCGGCCGGAACCATTGCTCGCTCATGAGGAAATTGATCTTCTCCAATCCGAGGCTGGCGATGATCTCATTGACGACTCCGCCCTCTGTGGTAAACAGCAGATAGGTGATGCCAACGACGACGACCCAGGACAGGAAATGCGGTACATACACCAGCGTCTGTACTGTTCGCTTGTAGAACTCGGACCGGACCTCATTGAGCAGCAGAGCGAGAATGATCGTAAACGGAAAATAAATAATCAGGTCCAAAGCGGCGATGTAGAGCGTGTTTCTGAGCAACATCCAGAATTCCGGTTCGCTGAAGAAACGCCGGAAGTGCTTGAGACCGACCCACTGACTGCCCCAGATCCCGACATGCGGCTGGTATCGCTGGAAAGCCATCAATACGCCCCACATGGGGTAGTACTTGAATATGAGGAAATAGGCGATCCCAGGAGCCATGAAGAAATAAAGCCATCTGACCTTCCACATGCGAGTGGCTAAGGAATTCCTTGGTTTCAGCGGTTTGGCCATCGTCGTCTGCGTTTCCAGTTGATCCATGTCTGTCCCCCGTTCCTATGGAAATGACCCGCTTTAAGGTAACCGGTTAACTTCAATCGACAATAAAAGATCAGGGTAACCGATTAACTCAGGCAGTTAATCATATTAACTGATTTTTTCCTGTTAATTGGGTTTCAGGATCGGACAAGCAACCTTGTTTTCCTTGATTTTAACTGCGATTTGTTCTGGGAGTTCGTTGATTCGATCAGCGTTGTGTAAAAATCGTGAGGTTGTATGAACTGTGGAAGTTGAATCGATGGTGGTAAATAAGGAAATCGGTTTCCTTAATTGGCATATTACATCACACTTTTTCTCCCGTCAACAGTTTTTTGAAGCGTTTTCATTTTTCCGTGCAAAAAATCACTGACGCAGATAGGCAGACACGGGCCTTGACTTAATGCAAAGCCCGCGTGGATTGGCGCACGATGAGCTCCGGAAGCAGTACGACGCGTTGTTTGACCGTGCTCGTCTCATTGATCTCGGACACGATCAGATCCACAACCTGATGCCCCATCGCCCGGATCGGTTGTGCGACCGTCGTCATCGGCGGGTCGGTAATCGTCGCCAGGATCGTGTTGTCGAACCCGACGACCGACAGCTCCTCCGGCACCCGTATGCCCAGCTCCTTCGCTGCCTGCATCGCGCCAATCGCCAGCAGATCATTGCAGGCGAAGATCGCAGACGGCCTCTCTGGCAGCTTCAGGATCGCGTGTGCTGTTTCCCGGCCGGATTCGATCGAGAAGTCGCTGGTCGCCACGAGCTCTTCAGCAAAGCTCAGACCCGCTTCCTCAAGCGCATGGCGATAACCGCGGACCCGCTCCTTGCTGCTGCTGACGCTCATGCTCTCGGCGATGACGGCGATCCGCCTGTGCCCGAGCTCGATGAGATGTCTGGTGGCATTGTATCCTCCGGCGAAGTCATCGACCAGCACCGTGCTCGTAGACAACACGGACATCTCCCGCGCCACCAGCGCGATCGGCACGTGCTGGTCGATCAGTTCCTTCAGAAACTCGTCGTTTCGCACACCGGTGGCGACGATGATGCCATCCACGCTTTTCTGCCTCAGCAGCTGGATATATTTCACTTCTTTCTTCATGTCATTATCCGTATTGCAGATGATCAGGTTGAATCCAAGCTCCTGCGCCCGATCCTCGACATTGCGCGCCAGCTCGGCGAAGAAGGGGTTGACCATATCGGGGATCAGCAGGCCGAGGCTGAACGTTTTCTTCCCGTTCAGGGCAGACGCCAGCACGTTCGGCTGGTAGTTCAGCTCCCTGCTGATCTCGAGGATTCGGCGTCTTGTTTTCTCGCTGATATTGCCGGTTTGATTGAACACCTTGGAGACCGTCGCGGTCGATACACCAGCCAAACGGGCGATATCGTAAATGGTCGGTCGCATCGTCATCATCCTTTTTCAGGGGTATGGCATTCAAAGTCTCCGAATTGCGCCAGATCTTCGGGGTAATCGGTTACTTCGTCAAACATTAGTTTGAATTGTACCATGTTTTGGTTGCTTTGAACAGCGTCATATCCAACAGCGCGCCTTTAATCTTGCACGCCCTGGGACAAGGCTTGCCCCCACGGAACAGTCCTGTGTTATCACCACTCCAGCCAGGATGTGTGACAAAACCCCCGTCCCTCTGTCACACGCGGTAATCCAGAAGCCAGGACATGGATGAACATTTCATAGGCGATCTTCAGATTCGTCCGGAAGGCCATTCGATTGCCGTCGCCAAGCTCGATAAACTTGGTGATGCCACCTCGGTTATAGTGGAAATTGGCCACTTGCATCACGATCTCAACCGTATCTCCCTCAGGCTGGAAAAACACCAGCTTCGTCGCCAGCCGCGGCGTCACGCTGTCCTTGTCCGGACCAACCTCGCCAACCACCGCCAGCAGTTCGCATCCATTGGGTGGCGACCCATTTCTCTCCGCGCACAACAGGAACGCTGCTGTGCAAGGTTAGCTTGTTGAAGATCCCGATAGAAATATTCAAAATATACCGCTGACCCCCGCTTCGGCTTCACCGCCAGATCAAGCAAAGGAAAGACGGTCTCTCCCCCCTCCTCCACATCGTTCAGGTAGATCACCAGCGTGCTGATCCGGTTGTTCCTGGCCGCAGGGCTGTTCTGACCGAAGAAATCATAGTGCACCTTGTACTCCTGTCCAGGACCATAGTGGAGCACTTGCAAGCCTTCCGCATGTTCGATCGGCACGTTCATCAGTTGCGAGATTCGCCTCTCGATGCGCTGGATGAGAGGGCTTTCCCTTTCTTCGAAGAACATGCCGCGGCTAGTGCGAATCTCGCTGACCACCTTGTTGACGAGTCGGGATTCTCTCAGACGGGGGGCGGCTGACTCAATCAGTTGTTGACATTCTTTATCCTTAAGCACTCCGTCGAACTTCATGATCAGCGGTTCCTGATGCAGCACCGTTGCCGCAACGGTACAATCATCGAGCGAGTAGTTGGTCAGGCGATATCTCACCGAGTGGAACCGATAGCAACTGCAGCCCCAACTGGTATAAGTTCAGATCGCTCCCTGAAATAATCGAGGACACGCTGCAACGACTCGAGATCGTTCGTTTCCATATTGATCCGATAGGAGGCGACCATCCTCAGCCTCTCGAACAGCAAGTGAAAGGCTTGCTCGCTGGACTCGAGCATCAGCTGATTGTACTATGGCAATCCAGCACCTTCACGGCATGATCCAGGATTGCAGATTTCTCATTGTGCGATTTCGCTCATTGGTATTGCTTTGCCAAAGTTCAGATCACTTCACGGCGAGTTTTCATGGACAATTTCAAAACACATCCCTTCAGTAACATTTCGTTGTGAATGAACCGATACCTTTTTAGTATCATTTTAACTGAGTGATTGCGATTGGTTGCGGTAATGGTGTACATTGTGCTACAATACATATGTTGTCTGTATAGATGTTTGGGAGGAATTGCAGTGGATATCGCATTGAAGATCCTGTTGGTGATCGTTTCCTTGGCATTGATACTGGTTGTTCTCTTGCAGAAGGGCAAGACTGCTGGTTTGTCCGGAGCTATCAGCGGCGGTGCTGAACATTTGTTCGGCAAGCAGAAAGCTCGCGGCCTTGATCTGATCCTATCGCGTTCGACAATGGTGCTTGGTGCGCTGTTTGTCGTATTATGCATCATCGTTTCCTTTGTGGTCGGTTGACCGGACACGGATTGGATTGCATACGAATGGTTCATACTAAACGGCAGGAAGAGTTCCTGTCGTTTTTTATATGGATATGGAGTGGAATATTATGGTGGGTGATCGTGCGTGGACAGCGAATGGAAATCAACCGCCCCCTTCTATATGGAAGGCAGCGGCACGAATAAACGCATCTGCCTGCTATTGATCCATGGCTTTACGGGCAACCCTCGCGACTTTCGCCGTATGGCGAAGTATCTGAATGATGCCGGATATACGGTGCAGGCGATCCGTTTGCCTGGACACGGCACCGGTGCAGAACCCCGTGAGGATCGAACTGATATGGGCACGGAGCGTGCCGGGCTGGTAGATTCCGGTGCTTGGCCCCATGCGTATCAGGATCTGAGCGATCAGCCGACGATGGTCTGAATGACAGAGGAAGTCGATTCTGCTAGCGGACTTTGGTCTTGCCGGTCGCTCACGAGGATGGTGAGCCGGACGGATCGTGAATCGGTATATGAGGTTAATGATGAACGTGATGAATTGAACTGAATGTTGGAAATGTTTGCGGAGAGTGTAAGATGTTTAGGCATACGAGATGGATTTCAAGATATGAAAATATGAAAAAGAACGTAATAAATGTTGTATGAGCGATATGAAGTGGTGGGGTGAGCATGATCGTTACGGAACAGCAAGTGTTGGAATTTATGAGGGAAACAGCCTATAAGCCGATGACGTATCAGGAGTTGGAGAAGCATTTTGAGATCGAAGGGGCGGAGGAGTTCCGGAGTTTTCTGAAATTGCTGAATGATCTGGAACAGCGCGGCGAGATTCTGCGGACGCGCTCGGATCGCTACGGCGTGCCGGAGCGCATGAATCTGATTCGCGGCCGATTGCAGACGCATCCGAAGGGATTCGGCTTCCTCATACCGGATGACAAGGATCATCCGGATGTCTATATTCACGCGAATGATATGATGAGCGCGATGAACGGCGATACGGTGCTGATGCGCGTGACGTCGAAGGGCTCTGCCGGAGGCAAGCTGGAAGGGGAAGTCGTGCGGATCGTAACCCGCGCCAACACCGAAGTGGTCGGGACGTTCCAGAGCTTCGAGAGCTATGGCTTCGTCATTCCGGATGACAAGCGGATCGTGAAGGACATCTTCGTGCCGCAGGAAGCGATGAAAGGCGCGGTGGAAGGGCAGAAGGTAGTCGTTAAGATCGTGAAATATCCGGAAGGCCGGTCGCTCGCCCAAGGGGAAGTCATCGAGATCCTCGGGCACAAGAATGACCCGGGTGTCGATATCCTGTCGATCATCCGCAAGCACGGTTTGCCTGAAGCTTTCCCGCCCGATGTGTTGGCGGAAGCCGAGCAGATACCGGACAAGATCATGGAGCTGGATCTCGTCGGACGGCGCGACCTGCGCGACTGCGGCAAGCGGATCGTGACGATCGACGGCGAGGACGCCAAGGACCTCGATGACGCGGTGCACGTCGAGCGGCTGCCGAACGGCGGCTACCGGCTCGGCGTACACATCGCGGACGTCGGATATTATGTGAAGGAGAAGTCGAAGCTTGACCAGGAGGCATACAATCGGGGCTGCAGCGTGTATCTCGTTGACCGCGTCATCCCGATGTTGCCGCATCGCCTGTCGAACGGCATATGCAGCCTGAATCCGAAGGTGGATCGGTTGACACTGTCCTGTGAGATGGAATTTGACGACAAGGCAAGGCTGGTGAAGCACGACATCTTCACGAGCGTTATACGCACCGTGGAGCGGATGACGTATACCAATGTGCGCAAGATCCTGACCGAGGAAGATCCGGAACTGATGGAGCGTTACCGCGACCTCGTCGATGATTTCCGCCTGATGGAGGAACTGGCGATGAAGCTGCGCGCGAACCGGATGGCGCGCGGCGCGATCGACTTCGACTTCCAGGAAGCGAAGGTGATCGTGGACGAGAACGGCAAGCCAGTTGATATCGTGATGCGAGAGCGGTCGATCGCCGAGCAGATCATCGAGGAATTCATGCTGGCGGCGAATGAGACGGTGGCGGAGCATTTCTTCTGGCTGAAGGTGCCGTTCCTGTATCGGATCCACGAAGATCCGGACAGCGAGAAGATGATGCACTTCATCCAGTTCATCAACAACTTCGGCTACGTCGTCCGCGGCAAGGGCAACCGGGTGCATCCGCGCGCGCTGCAGACGCTGCTCGAGGAGATCAAGGATACGCGCGAGGAAACGGTCATCAGCACGATGATGCTGCGCTCGATGAAGCAGGCGAAGTATGATCCGGAGAGCCGCGGGCATTTCGGATTGGCTGCGGAGTTCTATACGCACTTTACGTCGCCGATCCGCCGCTATCCGGACCTGGTCATTCACCGCATCATCCGCGAGGTCATCGAGAATGGCGGTCAGCTGAGCGAGGCGCGCGAGGAGTATCTCGCCAGCCGCATGCAGGACATCGCTGATCAGTCGAGCGAGCGGGAACGTGTCGCCGTGGAAGCTGAACGCGATACGGAGGCATTGAAGAAGGCGGAGTTCATGCTCGACAAGATCGGCCAGGAGTTCACCGGCATTATCAGCAGCGTGACCAGCTTCGGCATGTTCGTGGAGCTGGATAACACCGTCGAAGGTCTGATCCGCCTCAGCTATTTGACCGACGACTATTACCATTTCCATGAGTTGCAGATGGCGCTGATCGGAGAGCGGACGTCGAAGATCTACCGGATCGGCGACGAGGTGCGGGTGCGCGTGCTGCGCGTCAACATGGATGAGCACACGATCGACTTCGAGCTCGTGGAAGCGCATCGCCGTCAGGAGGTGCCGCACGTCATCTACGAAGCCAGGAAAGGGCGCAAAGGCGGGCGCGGCGAGCGAGGTGATCGCAACCGTGGTGGAGCAGGTTATGGTGCGACGGGTCGCAGCGGCGGACCGGCTGCTTATGGAGGCGGCAAGTCGCGGCGCGGTGGAGATGGGCGTGATGCTGTCGGCGCTGGTATAGCTGGTGGTGGCGAGGCTGCTGGCGCAGGCACGAGCGACGATGGGGGCTATGTGGACTTCTGGGGCTTCAGCAGCAAGCATGGCCGCCATGGGCACAGCAGCGGGTCTCAGGCACGCGGCGGCAAGGGCAAGAGCGGCAAGTCCGGGAAAAACGGCAGTAAAGCATCGGCTGGAGGAAAGTCCGGCAAAGGCAACGGCAAGAGCAAAAAAGCGAAAAGTACGCGGTTATAAGCGGCTGCAGCAGTTGCAGCCGCTGCTGCCGTTCAGCCTGATGCGGAAGCCCGATCTTGCGTCGACGGCAAAGTGCTGGAAGGATTGGTTCAAACCAACGTCACGATCGTGGATGATCGCCAGGTGACAACCATTCATCTCGACGACGTGAAGCTGAACGATGCGCTGGCAACCATCGATGCCGGACAGAAGCTGACGTTTGCTGAAACGAACGAATCGGACTCGGTCGCCATCGAAGCGAATGCCCGCTCGCTCCAAAGCATGGCGGACAAAGCGGCGGTGCTGGAAATCGTGACGGACAAAGCAACCTATACGCTGCCTGCCTCGCAGATCAATCTGGATGCCATCGCGGCAAGCTTCGGCAGCGATGTTCCGCTGGAGGACATCCAGATTCGCGTAGAACTGACCGTTATCAGCACTGAGCACATCCGTATCGATGCGAGCGGCTCCATCCAGATCATTGCACCTGTGATCGAGTTCAACATTACAGCCGTTTACGGCGATCTGTCAGTGAGTGTCGATCGGTTCAGCGCCTATGTACAAAGAGCCATCGCCATTCCGGACGGGATAGATCCAGACAAGGTGACCGGTGTCGTCGTGGAGGATGACGGAACACTCCGGCATGTCCCGACGCGCATAGAGCAGCGAGACGGCACCTATTATGCGATCATCAGCAGCTTGACCAACAGCAAATACACCGTCATCACGAATGATCGGACGTTTAGCGACATCCAGGGGCATTGGGCGCAGCAGGCGATTGAAAATATGGCCTCCCGCCTCATCGTAAACGGCGTTGCACCGGATCGATTCAACCCGGACGCGACGATTAGGAGAGCGGAATTTGCTGCCATCATCGTCCATGCGCTTGGGCTGCGCTCCACTGATCGCAGCTATGACTTCCAGGATGTCCAACCAGGTGCCTGGTATGAAGAAGCGGTGCAGACAGCGGCAACGTACGGACTAATCACAGGCTATGAGGACGGCACGTTCCGGCCGGACCAGCTGATCACCCGGCAGGAGGCCATGGCCATCATCGCGCGCGCCATGTCATTGACGGGGCTGGATAACCAGCTCACAGATGCGGAAGCATCCGCCATGCTCTCCCAATTTAGTGATAGCGACCAATTCGGAGACTGGGCGATGAGAGCAGCAGCGCTCAATATCAAGCACGGCATCATCGTAGGGTACAACGGCAAGGCGTATCCGCTCCAATACATCACACGGGCGGAAACAACGATCATAGCGGAGAGATTGTTGAAGCAAGCGGGGCTCATCAACGACTGAGCGGTACAGATCAGCCCGAGCACATTCAGCTCGGGCTCTTCCAATTTACTTGAGAGCAGGTGTGCGTTGGCATGATCACGTTTCCTTATCACTTCACCCCATACGGTTGGGCGCCTTGCGAAGGACAGATTCTGCAAATCAGTGAGAATCAGGCGTTGTTCTCTATCATTGGCAATATGTACGGCGGGGATGGCGTAAGGTGGAGCACATCCTGCTCAGCGGAATGATCTGGTGCTATTTCCTGCGGATGACGATGAGAAGGCATGATTTTCCAAGTTTATATGACAAGCGCTACGAAAAACTGTTTAATATGATCCCGCACGCGATCTTGCTTGCTGATCAGCACCTGGCCGTCAAGCACGCCAACCCTGCGGCCATGCAGATGTTTGAGTCGCCCCCCTTTGCGGTTGACCGGCTGGCGGGATGGTTGGATCCTGAACTGACCCAAGATATTTTGGCCAGGAAAAAAGGTTATGCCAAGCAACCGATCCGGTCTCACAGACATCACTCCTCAGTCGATGAACCCATCGGGTCATCTGCTTTTGATCATTTACGGCAAAACCTGACAACAAGATTGTCAGGTTTTGCTCGCAACTTTTGTGCAACCTGCTCGTCTATCTAATATGATAATATAGTATGATAATATAGATTCGATATTGTCGAATATCAGGACATGAACTGGAGAGTACTTTCCCATGAGCGAGATCCTTACAACTACGAACATAGAAGAACTCTCATCCAGCCGCAAGCGCAAATCCAACCGACACTCGAGCACTGCAGCCATCTGGCGGACCGCATCCTATATCCTGCTGACGATCATCGTCTGGTGCGGGTTGGCCTACGGCGGGTATACCATAGCGAAGAAGCAAATGACCCAACTACAAGCTGAGATCGAAACGACGCTGATCTCGAAGATCGACAGTGTGCAGGAAGAGAACCGACACCATATCGATTCGCTGAACAGTGAACTGGCGGATCTGACAGCCAAGCTGGAGGAAGTATCCGCGAGGCTCGAATCGACCCGGGAAGAACTGAAGCTGACCAGCGATTCGATAACAGGCAACGATGATGCGAAGCTGGCGCTTCAGGCACAGATTAGCGCGTTGGACAAGCAACTGGATGAACTGAAGAAATCACTGGAGAAATTGGAAAATGCGGCGCGCGTTTATTAAGCTGAATTTGTGTTTCTTGATGCTTGCGGCGCCGGTCGTCGGATACTGGACAGCTTTTCACACCTATGACCCCGAGCTGCAACTGAACAGTGATCAAATGATTATCCAGACGGCTGAATCCGATGGGCTCCTGCTGCAGTTCCGGCAGCGATTAGGCGACACCGCTCCCGCGCTGGACAGCATCTCTGGTTCCCTGAGGGAGATCTATGAGGCGATAGAAGCGGAGAAAGCAGGCTATGAAGAAACCCGCACTCAGATCTCCAACCTGATCGCATCCAGTCAACAGCAGATCGACCAGACAGAGGATGTTCTCGAAGAGATCCTGTCGAACAAGCTGGGAGAGCCGATCGGGCAAACCTTCGGGCAACGCGCGACAATCAAGGTCTACTCCCTGCAGGAAGCAGGTTATCGCGGATATATGGCCAAGGTGAAGTTGCATGACCCGTCCGCACTGAAGATGGTGCTGGCTAACGATGAAGTCAGAAGCCGGGGTGAAACGACGAGTCAGGCGGCAGAGCGGACCGGAGCCGTGCTCGCGATCAATGCGGGAGGTTTCATGAGCATCGGCGGCGGCAAGATCGCACCGATAGGCATTACCGTCGTGGATGGCGAGATCGTGACCTATTCCGATGACAAGAACGTGAGTTTCGTCGGCTTCAACAAGCAAGGCCGTCTCGTCGGCGGCAGAATTGCATCACGCGAGCAATTGGAAGAGATGGAAGTCTTGCAAGGTGCGAGCTTCCTGCCCACCTTGCTCCAGGATGGCAAGAAGCAGCCAATCCCCAAGGACTGGGCGAACAGACGGGAACCACGAACACTTATCGGGCACTTCTCGAACGGCGATATCTTGTTCATCGTCATCGACGGGCGGCAGAAGAACTGGAGCAATGGCGTCACCCTGGAAGAAGCGCAGGAGAAACTTCTGGAATTCAATGTCACCGATGCCTACAACCTCGACGGCGGCGGTTCGAGCACCTTCTATTATGACGGCAAAGTGCTCAACAAACCTTCGGGCGGCTCGGAGAGACGTGTCACGACCAACCTGGTCGTCCTGCCATAAACGCACAAGAACTCACTTCCTTCGTGATGAAGGAGTGAGTTCTTGTGGTGAATTTGCTCATATGAATTTCATATAAACTTCTTTGCCTTCTATCAATTGAAATCGCATGTTGGTGTACAGTGATTTTGCAGGGTTGTTGCAGTCATCGGTTTCAAGTTGCAATCTCGCTACTTTGTTGTCTTCAGCCAATTCATTTGTAAACTCGATTAATCTTCTCCCGACTCCGCGATTTCGATACTTCGTTCGGATACCCTCTTAGTCTTATGATCTGTCATCGGCAAGCTGGTAGCGTAACAAGATATTACCTGATGGGAATGGTCTTGATTCTACCAGCGTAAGCTTGAGTTTTCCTGATTGCTCATCAAATAAACGATTGCCAGAGCCCAGCAATACAGGATTTACCATCAACTGGTATTCGTCAATGGTCTGGCTCGACACCTCTTGCAGGTTCATTAATTAAAAAACAACGCACTCACCCTGCGAAGGGACGCTTGTGTTAGTTGTATTCACGCTGGAATGTCCTTGTGTGGACATCCCGGTCTTTAGCTCCAGTTCTGGATCTCGATAAAATTCCCCTGGTCGGGATCTGTCGCGTACACGACGGTCAGCGCCCCGATTCCTTCGTATTGCCTTGTGACCACTTCACCGAGCGGTTTTCCGCCATGCTCGATCAGGCGATTGAGCAATTCATCCACCGAATCCGTATGGAAGGCAATGTGTCCGAATCCCTGGTTGTTGATCCGGTTTCCTACCTTCCTGAGGCTGTCCGGCTCGTATTCGAATATTTCTAGCGTAGGCCCGTCCTCGTTGTCCTCATATCCTGGCAGCGCCAGATGGATTCCCCGGATTCTTACCTGCTCGATTCCGGTCACTTTCTCAAACCATTCCAAAACTAATACTTTTTTCGAGCCGTATATCGAAACGAACATCAGCGACGATGATATGATAAAGCTGAGCAAGCTGGGCTTTGAGATCGACAGGGAAAGCATTGACAGCATTCAATTGCCGCCGATGGAACTCATACATGAAAAATCAGTGAACGGAAATGCCGTACTTTACGTTGAACCTAAGCAGGTAAGGTCATACGTAAAAAGTATACTGAGCGATGATACCCGGGCTCAAAGCGATTAATATCAGTAGAGCAATATTATTGATATCGGCATCAAAACTATCTATATCAACAGAATCGGTATGCGGCGGAGAGGGCGAACCTTTCCGCTTTATTAATGATGGCCGAAAGGCGGGATTTGGTCTCGGATTATGGATTGCATATTACCTTCTTTGTTTCGTGCTTTATTGTGGCCGTTTGCTATTGGCGGGTTTCATAAGGAACCTGTGGTATGCCAGAACAACAGGACGGATAAAATTACTTCGATCTTGCTATTAGTGTTCTAACTCTACGTGCCGATTCAAATCGAATTCGGCTTTTTTATGTAGATGTTCGTTACAATTTGTCACTATTGACGATATATAGAATATTGATTACCCTACTGTAAGCATTCACCGATTGAAATGTCGGCGTAGGATTAATATCCATAACCCGGCTTCGACAGTCCGTAGATGCACAAACCGCCGCGATCCCAGTCAGGACAAGGAATTCGGCGGTTATGGATAACTTCGTGTGGTGCCTACAGATTTCAGGGGTCAAAGCAGCGAAATGTCCCATATTTGCTGGGGTTCTTCGATTTTCAGGGCTGAAACAATTGCCCGATGTTCTTCGGTCAATTCGATCCGCTGGCACAGCTTCCCGGCATCCAGACGGTATTCGACCAAGTGTAGTGTTTGCATGAGCGAGCGTACTTCACGCCACGTTTTGCCGGTTTGGTTCTCGATGATGCGGATCAGCATGAGTCCTAACCAGCAGAGCAGGACATGAGCCCGAATCCGCTCTTCTTTGCGGTGATAGACAGGACGCAGTT
>Ga0207747_1000223_pt1 | contig 72206 bp, 66 predicted proteins | sample HigsolmetaGSP11D_FD_184839 | JGI IMG/M metagenome (GOLD analysis project Ga0207747, IMG submission 184839) | High solid enriched microbial communities from the Joint BioEnergy Institute, USA - SP1-1-D (SPAdes) | ecosystem: Engineered > Bioreactor > SSF (Solid state fermentation) > Aerobic >...
CGGCTACCGCTGGTACCGCCAGAGCGCGGCCGACTTCTACGGCGACCTGTTCCCCTACCGGGACGCGCAGAACTTCCTGGCCCGCGACAAGGAGCTGTCCACCTTCACCAGCCACACCTTCAGCCTAGGCCTGAGCTACGAGTTCGGCGGCGGCTGGGGCTTCGTCGAGAAGGGCACGCTCAATCTGGGTTGGGACCACGTGCTCTATCGCTACGACGACTTCCGCGACCTGCGCGACACCGCCGCGCCGGTCGGCGAGGAGCGCCGTTATCGCTACGACGCCAATGTCCTGAAGCTGTTCATTTCGATCTGGTACTGAGGCCATGCAGACGTCCGCCCGCCATCCAAGCCTCGCCGCGCCGTACGCCTGCCCAGCCCGGGGCAACACGGCCGCCTGCCGGCGGTTCGGGAGATTTCCGATGAACAAGATCCGACTCTACGGCCTGATCCTGCTGCTCGGCCTCGCCGGCACCGCCGCCGCCAGCGACCAGGGCCTGGACGAGCAGGTGCGCGCGCTCAAGCGCGAAGTGCTGCAGCTCAACAAGGAGCTGTTCCTGCTGGAGGAGGAGCTGCTCTACCCCTCCAGCACGCAGCTGGCGGTGTTCGTGTCGCTGGACGTCGGCGAGCTGTTCAAGCTCGACGCGGTCACCCTCAAGATCGACGACCAGGTGGTGGCCCACTACCTGTACACCGACCGCGAGCTCGCCGCGCTGCGCAAGGGCGGCGTGCAGCGGCTGTGGGTAGGCAACGTCAAGCAGGGCGCGCATCAGGTGGTGGCGACCTTCACCGGCACCGGTCCGCAGCAGCGCGACTACCGGCGCGGCGCCACCCTCGACCTGAACAAGGGCCTGGGACCGAAGTACCTGGAGCTGAAGATCAGCGACCGCACCCAGAGCCAGCAGCCCGAGTTCACCATCAAGGAGTGGGAGCAGTAAGCCGTGCCGCTGCCGCGCCCGCACCGCATGCTGCGCCAGGCCGCCCTGCTGCTGGGCTGCCTGCTGGCGCCGCTGGCCCAGAGTGCGCCCAAGCCGGTGCAGGACCTGGCCTACGGCCAGGCGCTGTTCCATTTCTATCAGGATGACTACCTCACGGCCCTGACCCTGCTGCTGGCCGCCCAGGACACCGGCAAGCTGCGCCACCACGCCCTGGACGGCGAGCTGCTGATCGGCGGCATGCAGCTCTCCTACGGCCTGCATGTCGAGGCCGAGGCCATCTTCCGCCGCCTGCTGGATGCGTCGCTGCCGGCGCCCGTGCGCAACCGCGCCTGGTATTACCTGGGCCGCATCGCCTACGAAAAGGGCCAGCCGGAGCTGGCCGAGCGGGCGCTGGCGCGCGTCGACGCCGAGTCGGAACCGGAACTGGCCGGCGAGCGGCAACTGCTGCTGGCGCTGGCGCGGCTGCAGCGCGACGATCCGACCGGCGCCGCCGCCGCCCTGGAGCCCTGGCGGGGCGAGCCGCGGACGGCTGGCTACGCCCGCTACAACCTGGGCCTGGCGCAACTGCGTCAAGGCCTGGAGGACAAGGGGATCGCCACCCTGGAGGCGCTCGGCCGCGATCCGACCGCGAGCGAGGAGCAGTGGGCGCTGCGCGACAAGACCAACCTCGCCCTCGGCTACCACCTGATCCAGCGCCAGGATTACCGGCGCGCCCGCGCCGCGTTCGAGCGCGTGCGCCAGGACAGCCCGTTCGCCAGCCGCGCCCTGCTCGGCCTCGGCTGGCTGGAAACCGCCGCCGGCCGGCACGCCGCCGCGCTCGCGCCGCTCACCCTGCTCCAGTCGCGGCCGCTGGACGACCCAGCGGTGCAGGAAGCCTTGCTCGCCCTGCCCCACGTGCACGCCCGCCTCGGCGACAAGGCCGGCGCCGCCGCGCTCTACCGTGACGCCATCGCCGGCTTCGAGCGGGAGCTGCAGCGGCTGCGCGACGCGGAGGACGCGGTGCGGGCCGGCGCCCTGCCCGACGCCGACGGCCGGCTGCCGGCCGATCTGCCCGGCCGGCCGTATCTGGTCGAGGTCACCGCCGGCCACGATTTCCAGCAGGGGCTCAAAACCTACCGCGAGCTGCTGGGGCTGCGCGCCAACCTGCTGCGCTGGCAGGCGAGCATAACGAGCTTCGACGACATGCTGCTCAGCCGCGAAACCCGCTACGCCGCCACCCTGCCGGCGGCCGAGCGCCTGCTGGCCGAGCTCGACGTGGAGGCGCTGCAGCGACGGCGGGCCGCGTTGCATGCCGAGTTCGAGCGCATCGTCGCCGCCGGCGACGCCCCGGCGCTGGCGATACCCGCCGAGCGTGCGCGCTGGCACGAGATCGACGCGCTCCTGGCGCGGCTGGACGCCCTGCCCGCCGACCATCCGCAGCTGCCCGAGCTGCGCGAGCGCGCGCTGCGCCTCAAGGGCGTGCTGCTGTGGTCGCTGGAGGCGGCCTACCCGCAGCGCAGCTGGGACCTGCGCAAGGCGCTGCGCGGGCTGGATACCGACTTCCGCGAGCTGGACGACCGCCGCGCCGCCCTGCTCCAAGCCCGGGTCGACGCCGAGCGGCGCTTCGCCGGCTATCGGCTGCGCATCGCCGAGGCCCACGAGCGCATCGCCCGGCTGCTGCCGCAAACCGAGCGGCTGCTCGCCATCCAGGCCGAGGATCTGCAACAGCGGGCGCTGGCCGCCCTGCACCAGCGGCGGCTGACGCTGGAGCGGCAGCTGTCGCAGGCCCGCTTCGGCCTGGCCTGGCTGTACGACGAGGCCGCCAGCCGGGGAGAGACGCCATGAGCAAACTCCGGCTGCTGCCGCTGTTGCTGCTGGCCGGCTGCGCTGGCCGTACCCCGCCGGCCACCTTGGGCGAGCTGCGCGCGCCGGCGCCGCTGCCGGCCGAGAGCCGGATCGACGCCAGCCGCGAGCAGGCCATCCGCGGCTACGAGACCTTCCTGGCCGACGCCCGCGACCCGCGGCTACGCGCCGAGGCGCTGCGCCGCCTGGCCGATCTGCGGCTGGAGGAGGCGGAGGCGCGCTCGGCCAGCGGCGAGCCGGACGCGGATGCCAACCGTGCGGCCGCCGCGCTGTACCGGCAGCGGCTGCAGGAGTTTCCCGGCGAGCGCCACACCGACCAGGTGCTGTACCAGCTCGCGCGCGCCCAGGAAGCCGCCGGCGAGCGGGCCGAGGCGCTGGCGAGCCTCACCCGGCTGGTCACCGAGCACCCGGACAGCGCGCTGCTGGCCGAGGCGCAGTTTCGGCGCGGCGAGATGCTGTTCGTCGAGCGCGACTACCGCGGCGCCGAGGCCGCCTACAGCGGCACCCTGGCGCGCGGCCGCGATTCCGGCTTCTACGCCGAGGCGCTGTACAAGCGCGGCTGGGCGCGCTTCAAGCAGAGCCTGTATCAGGAAGCCGTGGACGACTTCATGGCGCTGTTCGACCTGTACGCCGAGGACGGCACCCTGGCGCCGGAGCGGCTGCCCCACGCCGAGCGCGAACAGGTGGAGGACAGCCTGCGGGCGGTGAGCCTGGCCTTCTCCCATCTCGACGGCCCGGCGGCCATCGCTGACTACTACCGCGAGCGCGGCCACGAGCGGCACCGCGATCGGGTGCACGCCGGCCTGGCCGGGCTGTATCTGGACAAGGAGCGCTTCAGCGACGCCGCCGGCGCGCTGGAGTCCTTCGTCGCCGCCCAGCCGACCCACGCGCAGGCACCGCTGTTCCAGCTGCGCGCGGTGGAGATTTACCGCGACGCTGGCTTCGCCGCCCAGGTGCTGGAGGCCAAGCAGCGCTTCGTCGATCTCTACCGCCTGGACGGCCCGTTCTGGGCCGAGCGCTCGCCGGACGATCACCCCGAGGTGACGGGCCCGCTGGAAACCACGATGAAGGATCTGGCCCGGCACTACCACGCCCTGGCGCAGACCAGCAAGGCGGAGAGCGACTATCAGCGCGCCTTCGCCGGCTACCGCGCCTATCTGGCCTCGTTCCCGCGCCACCCCGGCGCCCAGGAGATGCACTTTCTGTACGCCGAGCTGCTGTTCGAGCACCGCGACTACGCCGCCGCCGCCGAGCAGTACGAGCGCGCCGCCTACGACTTCGACGGCAACGACCGCGCCGCCGAGGCCGGCTACGCCGCGCTGGTGGCCTACGAGCAGCACGGCAAGCGTCTGCAAGGCGAGGAGCGGCGCAACTGGGAGAGCCTGGCGCTGACCAGCGCCCAGCGCTTCGCCGAGCGCTACCCGGCGCACCCCAAGGCCGCGCCGGTGCTCACCCACGCCGTGGAGCGGCTGTTCGCCCGCGGCGAGACCCAGAGCGCGGCGCGAGCCGCCGAGCGACTGCTGGCACCCGAGCTCAGCGCCAGCGAGCCGCAGCGGCTCACCGCCTGGACGGTGATCGGCCACAGCGCTTTCGACCACGGCGACTACCTCAAGGCCGAGCATGCCTACCAGCAGGCGCTGGCCTCGCCCGCCCTCGCGCCGGCGCTGCGGCCGGCGCTGACCGAGCGGCTGGCGGCGAGCATCTACCAGCAGGGCGAGACCGAGCGGCGCGAGGGCCGCCCGGCGGCGGCGGTCGAGCACTTCCTGCGGGTCGCCCAGGCCGCGCCGGACAGCCCGATCCGCGCCACCGCCGAGTACGACGCCGCAGCGCTGCTGATCGAGCTCGAAGACTGGCCGCGCGCCATCGCCGTGCTGGAGGCCTTCCGCGCCCAGCACCGCGGTCACGCGCTGCAACCCGAGGTCACCCAGAAGCTGGCGGTGGCCTACATGCGCGCCGGCGACGGCCCGGCCGCCGCTCGCGAGTTCGCGCGCATCGCCGAGGAAACCGACGACGACGCGATCCGCCGCGAGGCCTTGCTGCAGAGCGCCGAGCTGTACCAGGAGTCCGGCTTGCGCGCCGAGGCCGCCGCCGCGCTGGAGCGCTACCTGGCGGGCTACCCCAAACCGGCTGGCGTCGCGGTCGAGAGCTACCAGCGCCTGCACGAGCTCTACACCGTGCTGGGCGATGACGACCGCGCCGAGCAGGCGCTGCGGCAGCTGATCCGCGCCGACCGCGAGGCCGGCGCCGAACGCAGCGAACGCACCCGGCTGCTGGCCGCCCGCGCCAGCTTCGCCCTGGCCGAGAAGCAGGGCGAAGCCTATCGGCGCATCCGCCTGATCGAACCGATCGCCAAGACCCTGCCGCAGAAGAAGCGCTCCCTGGAGCAGTCGCTGGCCGCCTACGACGCCGCCGCCAACTACGCGCTGGCCGAGGTCACCACCGCCGCCACCTTCCGCATCGCCGAGCTGTACGGCGACTTCGCCAAGGCACTGCTGGAGTCGGAGCGGCCGCGCGGCCTCGATGACGAGGCGCTGGAGCAGTACGAGCTGATGCTGGAGGAACAGGCCTATCCGTTCGAGGAGAAAGCCATCGAGGTGCACGAAGCCAACGTCCGCCGCGCCGCCCGTGGCGTGTACGACGACTGGGTGAAGAAGAGCTACGCCGCGCTGGCCCGGCTGCTGCCGGCGCGCTACGGCAAGAGCGAACGCTCGGGAGGACCGGCCGATGCGCTGCAATAGGCTGCTGCTGCCGCTGCTGCTGCTCGCCGTGTTCGGCTGCGCCGGCCAGCCGCCGCGGCCGCCGGCGGAGAACCCGCCCGCCGCGCCCCAGATCGACCCGAAGCTCACGGCGCTGTTCGCCGAGGGCCTGGATCACTTGCGCGCCGAGCGTTACCAGCCGGCGCTCGAGGCGTTCCAAGCGCTGACCGCCGCCGCGCCGCAGCTGCCGGGCCCCTGGACCAACCTCGGTCTGGCCTACGCCGCGGTCGGCAAGGAGGCGGAGGCCTTCGCCGCGCTGGAACAGGCGCTCAGCATCCAGCCCAACCACCCGGTGGCGGCCAACCAGCTGGCGATCCTGCAGCGCAAGGCCGGCCGCTTCCAGGAAGCGCGCGCCACCTACGAGGCGCTGCTGGCGGCCCATCCCGAGTACGCGCTGGCGTACCTCAACCTGGGCGTGCTCTGCGACCTGTACCTGCAGGACCTGCCCTGCGCCCTGCAGGCCTTCGAGCGGTTTCAGGCGCTGCAGAGCGAGCCCGATGCCGAGGTGGAGAAATGGCTGATCGACGTGAAGCGACGCGCGGGAGTACAGGAATGAGACGACCGACCAACATGCGGCGGCTCTGCCGCCCATGCGGCGCCGCGCTGGCGCTGCTCGCCCTGCTGACCGCCCCTCTCGCCCGCGCCCAGGACCAGCGCGAGCTGGAGGGCATTTCCATCATCGGCAACCAGGAACTGCCGCGCTCGCTGGTGATCGTGCCGTGGAAGCGCGCCGAGCTGGGCGAGACGACACTGCTTCTTCCCGATTCCGGCCTGCTCGACGAGCGCCTCGCGCCGCTCGACCCGGTGGTGTTCCGCCGCGAGCTGGCCAATTACCAGGCGCTGCGCGCGCCGAACCGATAACGACACAAACGAGCCATCACCCGATCAGGAGCAAGACCATGGGTGCGATCAACGAAATCGTGAAGTTCTATCAAGAGGGGGGCGAGTTCATGCACCCCATCCTGCTGGTCATGGCGATCGGCGTCGCCATCGCCATCGAGCGCGTCCTTTACCTCTCCCTGGCGCGCGCGCACAATCGCCGCACCTGGAACCAGCTGCTGCCGCTGCTGCAGCAGGGCAAGTTCCATGACGCCCGCCAGCTGGCCGAGCAGACCAACGCCGCCATCGGCAAGGTGCTGAGTTACGGGCTGGCGCGCATGAACGCCGGTCGCGAGCAGATGGAGCTGGCCATGGAGGAGGGCCTGATGGAGGTGACGCCGCGGCTGGAGAAGCGTACCCACTACCTGGCCACGCTCGCCAACATCGCCACCCTGCTCGGCCTGCTCGGCACCATCATCGGCCTGATCAGCGCCTTCAGCTCCATTTCCCTGGCCAATCCCAACGAGAAGGCGCAGCTGCTCAGCTCGTCCATTTCCGTGGCCATGAACACCACCGCCTTCGGCCTGATGGTCGGCATCCCCCTGCTGCTGGTGCATGCCTTCCTGCAGAGCAAGACCAACCAGCTCATCGACAGCCTGGAGATGGCGGTGGTGAAAGTGCTCAATAACGTCGCCGACCGGCCGCGGAGCGCCGTATGAAGCTGCGTTTCCGCAACCGGCGCAGATCCCAGGGCGAGGCGGAGCTGAACATCACCGCCTTCATGAACCTGATGGTGGTGCTGGTGCCGTTCCTGCTGATGATGGTGGTGTTCTCGCGCGTCACCATCCTCGAACTGAACCTGCCCCGGGACGGCGCGCCCGCCGACACCGACAAGCCCGCGCTGCAGCTGGAAGTGGTGCTACGCCAGGACCGGCTGGAGCTGGCCAACCACGGCGCGCTGATCCGCACCATTCCCAACGTCGACGGCCGCTACGATCTAGCGACGCTGGCTCAGGCGCTGCAGGAGATCAAGGCCGGCGCGCCGGAAACCACCGCGGCCACCCTGCTGCTGGAGCCGCAGATCAAGTACGACCACCTGGTCGGGGTGATGGACACCGTGCGCGTGGTCGCCGAGACCAGCGGCGGCGAGACGCGCAAGCGCGAGCTGTTCCCCGACATCAGCATCGGCGACGCGCCGCGGGCGCGCGGAGGGAGCTGACGCCATGGAGCAATCACGCCGCGCCCGCCGCATGGACCGGCGCCACCGCCGCGCCCGGCCAGCCGCGCTGCACCTGGTGTCGCTGATGGACATCTTCACCATTCTGGTGTTCTTCATGCTGGTGAACAGCTCGGCGGTAGAAGAAGCGCCGGCCACCAAGGCGGTGAAGCTGCCCGAGTCCATCGCCGACACCGCGCTGCGCCAGACCGTGGTGGTGATGGTCACCGACAAGGACGTGCTGCTGCAGGACCAGCCGATCGCCCCGGTCAGCGCCCTGCTGGAGAGCCCCGAGCCGGTGTTCGCCCCGCTCAAGCGCGCCCTGGAGGCGCAGGCCGCGCGCTCCGTGCTCGACAAGAGCGAGGACCGCGGCGAGGTAACCATCATCGGCGACAAGGAAATCTCCTACAGCCTGCTGCGCAAGATCATGGCCACCTGCACCGAAGCCGGCTTCAGCCAGGTGTCGCTGGCGGTGCTGCAGAAGCAGACCTGAGGAGGACGCGATGAGCGCATCGTTACGCGTATACGACATCGTCGGCGACCTGCCTTGGGACGGCAGCGATCACGAAGAGCGCCGCTTCCGCCGCATCCTGTGGATCGTGCTGGCGCTGTTCGTCGCGCTCGGCCTGGCGCTGACCGTGATCCGCCTGCCCAAGGTCGAGCCGGCCGCGCCCGACATCCCGCCGCGCATCGCCAAGCTGGTGCTGGAGAAGAAAACGCCGCCCCCGCCGCCGCCGAAGAAGGAAGAACCCAAGCCGGAACCGGTGAAAGCCGAGCCCGTGCCCAAGCCGGCCCCCGAGCCGCGACCCAAGGCGCAGCCCAAGCCCACGGAAACGCCGCGCCCGGCCCAGGCGGAAGCGGCGCGTCAGCGCGCTTCCAAAGCCGGCGTGCTCGCCTTCCAGCAGGAGCTGGCCAGCCTCAGGGACACCAGCGCCCTCACCAGCCTGGACAAGGACAAGCTGATCACGCCCACCAGCGCCGGCGACAACCAGGTCGACCGGGTGGAGCGCGCGCTGATCGCCGCCAAGGCCGGCAAGGGCAGCGGCGGCATCGACACCGCCAGCCTCAGCCGCGACACCGGCGGCGCCGGCGGCAGCGGCGTGGGCGCGCGCACCACCACCCAGGTCGCCAGCACCGTCGCCCCGGCGGCGGTCGCCGAGGCCAAGACCCGCAGCCAGGGCAAGAAGGCCGCCCGCAGCGACACCGACATCCAGCTGGTGTTCGACCGCAACAAGAGCGCCCTGTACGCCCTCTACAACCGCGCCCTGCGCAACAACCCGGCGCTGCAGGGCAAGGTGGTGCTGCGCCTGACCATCGCCCCCAGCGGCGAAGTCACCAAGGTCGAGCTGGTCTCCAGCGAGCTGGGCGACCCGGATCTAGAGCGGCGCCTGCTGCTGCGGGTTAAGCAGTTCGACTTCGGCGCCAGGGACGTGGAGCCGGTGACGATCACCTATCCGATCAACTTCCTGCCGTCGTGAGCGGAGACAGCGGAGGCCATGCCTCCGCTGTCGGTCGAGAAAACCGCGCGAGCGATCGCCAAGGCTTTACGCCCGCTTGCACCGCGAGCGGCACTGCCAATTACGCCTTTCCACTTTTTAGGTAGACGCAACGTCACCCCTCGACGCGCTTCATATTCTTTTACCCAAAAAAACATGGTGACTCTCACGAAGCCGGTGTCCTCCAGACGACCAGACAGCTTGCCGCTAACACTTAGTGCACGGTTATATAAGAGGTACTGTAAGAAACCCGTTAGTTCCCGCCCGCTACACTGGCGCGAACTTTTCCGGAAAACGCGACGCCTGGGGTCGAGCGGGCGGTGTCTGCCGGCAAGGCTCTCTCCTGGGCGCGAACAGGCGTCCGCCGGCGGTGCGCGGTGGAACGCCCGACAACCACCTGAACGGGCGGGAGCGCGATGAGACCCAGCGATGAAGATTTGCTTGCGGTCGTCGACGCCTTCAGCGCGGCGGCGGTAGGCGCGGGAAACTGGTTGAATGCCCTCGGTCAGCTGGCCGAACTGACGGGCTCGAAAGCGGGGCAGCTGATCGGCTACGGGGCTCGGGGACAAGAGCCTTTCATGTGGGTGGCCGACCCCGAGCCCGCCTGGATCGATCACGTTGAGGAGCACGGCGGGGCCGATCCGAACGTCAACCCACGGCTTGGGCTCGGCCTGCGCACGCCGGTGCTGCGACTCATCACCGATTCGGACGTGATCAGCCGCGAACAGCGGCGGCGGCATCCGCTCTACGTCGATTATTTCGACCGCTACGACCGCCCCTTCATCTGCGCCACCAATCTAGCGCGGGACCAGGGCCGCTGGGTGGGGCTTGCGGTGCTGCGCACCCGCCGCCAGGGCGAGATCACCCCGCAGCAGCGCGCCATATTCGCCACCCTCGCGCCGCACGTGCGGGCCGCCGTCTATACGCAGACGCTGCTGGAGAACCGCGGGGCGGAGGTGCTGGCCGGCGCGCTGGAGGCGCTGTCGCTGGCGGTGTTCATACTCGACGGCCGCGGCGCGGTGCGAGCGATGACGCCCACCGCCGAGGCGCTGGTCGCCCAAGGCGTGCCGCTGGGGCTCAAGTGCGGACGGCTCCAGGCCGCCCGCGACGACGAAACGCGCCGTCTGGCCGAAGCGATCCGGCTCGCCGTGTGCGGCACCGACAGCCTGCCCTCGCCGCCGCTGCGCACGCTGCTCGTCTCCCGCGATGCGGAGCTGCCGTTGGTACTGGACGTGGTCCCGCTGCCGCAGCGGCCGCACGGCTTCGGCTACGATCCGCGCGCGCTGGTGGTGGTGCGCGGCACGGACCGCGCCCCCGAGCACGCCAAGCAGCTATTGCGCACCGCATTCCGCCTGACGGAGGCCGAAGCCGAGGTGGCCATGCTGCTTGCCGACGGCCTGCTGCCGGAGGCGATCGCCGCCAGCCGCGGCGTCTCGCTCGGCACGGTCCGCACGCAGATCAAGGCGATGCACGCTAAGCTCGGCGTGCATCGGCGCGGTGAGCTGATCGCCTACCTCCATCGCCTACGCTGACGCGCCCGGCATACAGTCGCTGGACGACGACGGCGACCCGGCCAACGGCATCGTCATCGCGCCCGAGGTCGCCAACGCCATCACCGCCGAGCCGGCGGCGTTCGATACGGCCAGGTGTTCTCGATCCGCTTCGAGAGCCGCACCGACTCCGGCATCCGCCGCGAGCGCTACAGCGTGAACGGTGACCGAATCACCGTCTCCGGCGCGGGCTTCAACCGCTGCGTGGACACCATCGACGCCGGCGCGGCCTGCAGGGCCAATGCGCCGGGCTGGACGCTCACGCTGAACGCCGACCACGCCAGGGCCGAGTTCGACGGCGGCGCGATGTTCAAGGTGAGCCAATAGCCGCCGCCCCCATGTTCTCGGTGGCCTCAGCGGACCCTGACCACCCGCCAGACGGTGTTGGACAGATCATCGGCCACGATCAGCGCTCCGCGCGGATCGACGGTCACACCGACCGGGCGGCCGCGGACCTTGCCGTCGTCGCCGAGGAAGCCGGTGACGAAATCGACCGGGTCGCCGGCCGGACGCCCATTGCGAAACGGCACGAACACCACTTTGTAGCCAACCGGATCGTTGCGGTTCCAGCTGCCGTGCTCGCCGACGAAGGCCCCCTCGGCGAACGGCTCGCCCATGGCCGGCGTGGAAAAGGCCAGACCCAGCGGCGCCACGTGCGACCCCAGGCTGTAGTCGGGAACGATGGCGGCGGCGACTTTCTGCGGATCCTGCGGCCGCACGCGCTCGTCGACGTTGGCGCCCCAGTAGCTGTAGGGCCAGCCGTAGAAGCCGCCTTCACGCACCTCGGTGAGGTAATCGGGCACCAGGTTCGGGCCGATTTCGTCGCGCTCGTTCACCACTGCCCACAAGCGGCCGGTGTCCGGATGGAAGGCGAGCGCGGTGGGGTTGCGCAAGCCGGTGGCATAGGGCCGGTGCCGGCCGCTGGCGGCCTCCACTTCCCAGATCATCGCCCGATCGACCTCGACCGCCATGCCGCGCTCGGTGATGTTGCTGTTGGAGCCGATGCCGACGTAGAGGAAGCGGCCGTCCGGGCTGGCCGTGAGCGCCTTGGTCCAGTGATGGTTGATGGCCGACGGCAGGTCGGTGACCTTCTCCGGCGGACCGGCGGCTTCGGTCTGGCCGTCACGGTACGCGAAGCGCACCAGCGCGTCCTGGTTGGCGACGTACAGCGTGTCGCCGACCAACGCCAGACCGTACGGCGCATTGAGGTTGTCGGCGAAGATGTAGCGCCCCTCGTAGTTGCCGTCGCCGTCGGCGTCGCGCAGCAGGGTCAGACGGTTGCCGCTGGGGACGGAGGTAGTGCCCTTGGCCTTGAGATAGCCGGCGATCACGTCCTTGGGCTTGAGGCTGGGCGCGCTGCTGCCCCGGCCTTCGGCCACCAGGATGTCGCCGTTGGGCAGTACCAGCGTCTGGCGCGGGATGTTGAGATCGGTGGCGATCGCGGTGATGGCGTAGCCTTCCGGCACCTGCGGCCGCCGATCGCCCCATGCCGCCGGCTCCGCCACCTTGATGTCGGGCAGCAGGCCGCGCTGCGGCTTGGGAAGCGGCGGGTCGGCACCGTACTGGGACGGCGCGGGATCGGGATCGCGGCCGCAGGCGGCCAGCAACCCTGCGAGGACGACGACAGCGATGGCGCGCCTCATGCCGCGGCCCCCCAACGAGAACCGGCGAAGCCGCTCCAGGTCGCTAGGCACGCTAGGACAAAAGCGAGCGCCGATAGTATGGGCGCGGTCGGCATGATGCCCCAGGCGTCCCGGGCGTGAACCAGGGCGTTGATCCCCCCTACCACCCAGGTCGCCAGCAGGAGCAACAGATAAAAGCCGCGCCGCGCGCGAACCGCGCCGACCAGGGCGAACAGCAGCGCCACGGCCCCGAACGCCAGCCCGCCCACCACCAGCCAGGAAGCGAAGTTGCTCCACTGGATCTCATAGGTGCGGGCGTAGGCGATATCGCTCAGCAACGCCCCCAGAAACAGCGGGATGATGCCGGCGAGGAAAACGGCATGCAGCGGATGAAGCGTCCGCGGATACAACGAGCCAGCCACGTCGATGCGCCTCCCTGCTACGAATGGCGGCGAATCCCTGACGATGTCGAGACGTGCGGTCGCCTGACGGCGGAGTCAACCGGGCGCGGCAATGGCCGCTCGCTAAAGCCCGATTAAAAGTAGGCGAAATACCTTGCCTTCCTGTGGAGAACCGCGGCCGCGCGACTAGACTGTGACCAATAGCCGTCGGGGAAATCGAGCGTGAAACCGCACATCACCGTCATTACCCTGGGCGTCGACGATCTGGAGCGAGCTTTTCGCTTCTACCACGAGGGACTGGGGTTTCCGTCGGAAGGAATCGTCGGCACGGAGTTCGAACACGGCGCCGTGGCCTTTTTCGATCTCCAGCCGGGCCTGAAGCTCGCCCTCTGGCCTCGGCGCAGCATCGCGCACGACACTGGCCTGGCGCCCGGCCCCGCCAGCGCCACGGAGTTCACCCTGGGCCATAACGTCCGCTCCAAGGCCGAGGTGGACGCGGTCATGCGCGACGCCGCCCGCGCCGGCGCCACCGTGGTGAAGCCAGCGCAGGACACCTTCTGGGGCGGCTATGCCGGTTACTTTCAAGATCCCGACGGCCACCTCTGGGAAATCGTCTGGAACCCGCAGCTCCTGCCGTGAATCGGGCAACGGCACGACGCCGGCCAATTATCCCCGTTTTTTTTAGGGTATTTGCGCTCGCATTTTGGCAGACCCGTTTAACGCCTTCGCGTTTACTATGCAATGATTTTCTTATCGATAGCGCGCCTAAAGCTCGCTGCGCGCCGGTCGATAGCAAATACAAACGCTGCGGTCGCAATGCACGGCCGCAATGCCTAACGGGGGAGCACGACGAGCTATGAGCAGAAGACTCGGAATCGACTGGAAAGCCTTAGTCCTTCTGACATGCCTGCTGCTGGCGGCGCTGGTGGCCGGCATCAGGCTCGATGGCCTTCCTCGTTGGGCGGTTCTGGCCCTGCTGGCCGCGGCGGCGGCGACGGTGATCGTCGATCTGCGCAAGCGCCTTCGCGGCGACGGCCCGCTCAATCAGATGGTCGACATCCTGCGTACCGCCGAGGCGTTGCAGCTGGACCTGTCGCGCAGCCTTCCCGAACAGGACGGTCAAGGCGACCGTTCGCTGGCCCAGACCTTCAATCAGTTCGTCCAGCGCCTGCGGGGCATTTTCGAGGACTTACAGCAGCACAGCGCGGTGATCGGCCTTACCGCCGCCCAGAGCCGCCAGCTGTCGGAGCAGGCCGCCCGCGACGCGCGCAAGCAAGAGGAAGTGTCGGAGCTCATTTACCGCTCCAGCGAGGAAACCGCTCGCGCCCTGCAAATGGTGTCGGAGCGTACCAGCAGCCTGGCCGAGACCAACTCCGCCAACCTGGAGGCGGCGCACCGCTCGCTGGTGGAGCTGCGCGACGTCTCCGGCCAGGTCACGGCCATCACCAACACCCTGCGCGAGTTCGAACGCACCATCGCCCAGCTGGTCACCAACTCCGAGGACATCGGCAACATCCTCGCCACGGTGCAGGCCTTCGCCACCCAGACCAACATGCTGGCGCTCAATGCCGCCATCGAAGCGGCGCGCGCCGGCGAGCACGGCCGCGGCTTCGCGGTGGTCGCCGACGAGGTGCGCACCCTGGCCGGCAAGGTCCGCTCCGCCGCCGAGCAGGTCCAGACGCTGCTCTCCAATATGAGCGGCACCGTGACCGCCACCGCCTCCAGCACCAGCCAGCTGATCGATCAGGCGGACGCGGCGCAGGGCGCCATCAATAACGCCGCGCATCAGTTCGAGCGCATGGTGGGCGATTTCGGCCGCAACCATCAGTCGCTGCTGGAGGTGAGCTCCAGCATCGAAGAGCTGTCGGTCAGCAACGATCAGACCCGGCAGCACAGCATGGAAGTTCGGGATCTGGGTCAGCGCATCGGCAAGGAGATGCAGCGCGCGTTCCGCCTGGCCGACACCCTGCGCGACACCAGCAACCTCTCGCTGCAGGGCTTGAGCCGCTTCCGCATCGGCCGCGGCGAGCTCGAACCGATCTGGGATCTGCTGATCCAGCGCCGCGACGCGATACAGGCGGAAATGGAGAAGCTGCTCGATCGCGGCGTGGATCTGTTCGATCGCAACTACCAGCCGCATCCGAAGAGCAAGCACCACGTCGTGGTGAGCTACCTGCAGCCGCTGCGCGACGCCTGCCAGCGCATGATCGACGAGTTCTGCGCCGCCGACCGCCAGCACGTCATTTTCTACGTCCTCAACGACGATCGCGGCCTAGCGGCCCTGCTCAACAGCCACTCGTCGCAGCCGCCGACCGGCGATCTGCGCGAAGACGCGGTCAAGAGCATCGCCGGTATGATCACCGTCACCAATCCGGTGGAAATCGAGAACCTGCGCAAAGCGACTCACATCAGCATGGGCAGCTGGGTGATGGTCGACGGCAAGAGTATCCTGGTGGCCTTCGCGCCGATCACGTTGTATGGACGGCGCTGGGGCTCGATGGTGTGCGGCATCACGCCGAAACGGCTCGGCTTGGAGCATGTGCTCGCGCGCTAGCCAAGGGGACGCGGCGTTGCGCGGTTCGATACCCCAGGAGCGATAGAAATGAACGCTAATCTCATCTTCTGGCCGGTGCTGGCCCAGATTCTGCTGACCATCGCGATGTACGCGCTGCTCGGCGCCCGCAAGCGGCGCGCGATCGAAGCCGGCGGCGTCGACCGCCAACAGACGGCGCTGGACAATCGGGCGTGGCCGGCGGACGTCGTCAAGGTCTCCAACAACATCGCCAACCAATTCGAAGGGCCGGTGCTGTTCTACGTACTGGCATTCGTGCTGTACGCGATCGACGGCGTCGATGTCATCGCCCTGACCCTGGCCTGGATCTACGTCGCCAGCCGCTATGTGCACGCCTATATCCACGTCGGCTCCAACTACGTGCCGGCGCGGTTCAGCGCGTTCCTGTTCGGCATGCTCATGCTGATGGGGCTGCTGATGGTGGCGGCCGTGCGGCTGGCGCTCTAAGCTGCCCGACGGTCCGCGGCGCCTCGTGCGCGGGAGCGTTTCCCTCGACGGCTCCCGCGCCCTCGCCAATCCGCAGGAAGATCCCGTGCAGCATTGGTTGTTTCTCGCGATCGCGATCCTCTCGGAGGTGCTGGCCACCTCCCTGCTCAAGAGCTCGGAGGGTTTCTCCCGGCCCGTGCCGACCGCGGCCTGCATCGGCGCCTACGTGGTCGCGTTCTACTTCCTCTCCTTAACCCTCAAGACCCTGCCGGTGGGCGTGGTCTACGCCATCTGGTCGGGCATCGGCATCGTGCTCATCGCGCTGATCGGATGGGTGTTCTTCGGCCAGCGCCTGGACCTGCCGGCGGTGCTCGGCATCGCCCTGATCATGGCCGGCGTGATCGTCATCAACCTGTTCTCGTCCAGCATCGGCGCGCACCGGTGAGCGCGCGGCGCGCTAGCGCACTTCCGGCGGTTCCGATCTACACCCGACACGTTTGGCATACGAAAGCGCCGTCAAACGCTAAAATCCGTCAACACAGCAACCATCCAGGAACCAAGCTCGATGCTTGATCTTGCCGCCGCTTTCATCACGCTCACCACGCTGCTCACCTACATCAATTACCGCTTCGTCCGCCTGCCGCCGACGATCGGCGTGATGGCGACCGCGCTGGTACTGTCGCTGATCCTGCAAGGACTGGCGGCCTTCGGCTATGTCGAGCCGGCCATGGAGATGCAGGAGATCGTGCGCAGCATCGATTTCTCGGAAGTGCTGATGCAGTGGTTCCTGCCAGCGCTGCTGTTCGCCGGCGCCCTGCACGTCAACCTCGGCGATCTGAAGAACTACCGCTGGCCAATCGCCTTCCTCGCCACCGGCGGCGTGCTGGTAGGCACCTTCCTGGTGGCCATCCTCGCCTACTACGTGTTCGCGCTGTTCGGCTGGGAGATCGGCCTGATCTACTGCCTGCTGTTCGGCGCGCTGATTTCGCCCACCGACCCGATCGCGGTGATGGGCATCCTCGGCTCCAGCGGCGCGCCCAAGGGCCTGCAGATGACCATCATCGGCGAATCGCTGTTCAATGACGGCACGGCGGTGGTGCTGTACAGCATGCTGCTCGGCGTGCTGCTGCTGGGCGGCGCGCCGACCGGCGGCGACATCGCCATGCTGTTCCTGAAGGAAGCGGTGGGCGGCGTCGTGGTCGGCCTGCTGCTCGGCTTCGGCGTCTACTACCTGCTGCGCACCGCCGACCAGCACCAGCTGGCGGTGATGCTGACGCTGGCCCTGGTGTTCGGCGGCACCGCCCTGTCGGCCAAGCTGCACGTCTCCGCCCCCATCGTAGCGGTGGTAGCCGGCCTGATCATCGGCAACTTCGGCCGCACGCACGCCATGTCCCAGGATACCCGGCGCTATGCCGACAAGTTCTGGCAGCTGATCGACGAGATCCTCAACACCCTGCTGTTCGCGCTGATCGGCCTGGAGCTGCTGGTGCTGCCGGTGAGCTGGCTGCACATCGTCGCCGCCTTCCTGCTCGGCGGCGTGGTGCTGCTGTCGCGGTTCCTGACCATCGGCCCGGGCATCCTCCTGCTGCGCAAGTTGCGCGGCGCGGACAACCAGATCGCGCCGGGCACCATCCGCATCCTTTCCTGGGGCGGCCTGCGCGGCGGCGTCTCGGTGGCGCTGGCCCTGTCCCTGCCCATGGGACCGGAGCGCGACCTGCTGCTGACCCTCACCTATATCGTGGTGCTGGTCTCCATCCTGGCGCAGGGCCTGACCATCGGCCCGCTGGTGCAACGCCTGTACGGCCGCGACTCGTCCGGCTCCGTCGACGAAGCGCCGCTGTCCCCGCAGCACAGCAGCTGACGGCCAATGCCGCTACGCGGGCGCATGCCGCGCCCGCGTAGCGGCTCCCGATCTGCCCACCGGCATCCATCCCCTCATCGCGCCATGGCCAGGACCATGCGCCGAATCGGGTCTATTATTGCTTCTCCGAGCCAATAACAAGAAACGTCTCGGACCAGCCGAGCGTACGAGGGACCCGAACTCATGCTGCAAGGATTACTGCGCAAACCAGGCCGCCTGCTCGCGGGCGGCGCCTTCCTACTGACGGTCGTCATCGCTGGCGTGTGGCTGCTGCGGCAACCGCCGACCGCCGCTCCCGACCAGGAGCTCCAACCGACGGTCACGGCAGCCGCCTACGACGGCAGGCGCGACGATCGCGCCACCATCGCCGACGTATGGGGCCTGCTGCAGCCCGCCAGCCAACCCGCGGCATCGACGCCCGCCCCCAGCACCGTTGCCAACCGCCGTTTCAACGAGGACGGCGTCGCCGAGGCGCTGGGCCGGGTGGTCCTCGACCACAGGGGCCGCATCGTGCTGGACCGCAACGCCTTGGCGGCGCTGGAGAACGCCTTCGACACCCTGGAAGGGGAACTGAGCGACGACGACCTGGCGGCGTTGCAGGACTTCATCCGCGCCCACCTGCCGGGCACCGCCGGCGAACAGACCGCGCAAGTGGTCGGCGATTACTACCGTTACCGGCGCGCCCTGGAGGCCTTCGAGCGGCAGCACCCCGAGCCGGCCGACGCGGCCGCCGCGCTGGCGCGGCTGGAGCAGCTGCGCGCCCTGCGCGAATCCCATTTCGGCCCGGCCACCGCCGCTAAGTTCTTCGCCGAGGAGCAGGCCTTCGCCCGCTACCTGCTGGAGCGGCAGCGGCTGCTGACCGACGACACCCTGTCGCCGCAGGAGCGCAGCGCGCAGGAGGCGCGGCTGCAGCGGCAACTGGAAGACGGGCTGCTGTTCCTGAACGACCCCGATTCACCTCAGGCCCAGCGTCTGAGCGAGCAGCTGCGGCGTTTGCGCGAGCAGGGCGCGTCGGCGGCGTATCTGGACTACGTCCGCGCCCGCAACCTGGGCCTGGCGACCGCCGCCAAGCTCGCCGCCGACGACTCGGCGCGCGAGGAGCTGGCGCAGCGCATCGCCCGCTTCGAGCAGGAGCAGAGCTACATCCTGGAAGCCGCGCTCACCGAAGAGGAGCGCAAGGCGCAGCTGGAAGCCCTGCTGGAGCAGACCTTCAACGACGCCGAGCTGGAAGCCATCCGCGCCTACGGCTTCGACTGAGGACTCCGCGCGCCGGCGGCCGGGCGGTCGTTCGGCAGCAGCACCAACCTGAAACCGGCGATGTCGCGGACGTTGCGGAAGCGGTTGGCGGAGCGGGCGAACGCGGCGGGAAAACGCCAGCTACCGCCGCGGATCACGCGGTAGGTGCCGGTCGGCGGCCCGACCGGATCCACCGCATCCCCGGGCGGATACTCGCCGTACCAGTCCTGGCACAGCTCCCAGACGTTGCCGTGCATGTCGTACACGCCCCAGGCGTTGGGCGCGAAGCTCGCCACAGGCATCGGGCCCCGTCCGGCCGGGCCTTGCGGGCAGCCGGGCAGCGGCCGGTCGCCGCTGACGTTGGCCTGCTCGGTGGACAGGCAATCGCCGGTGGCGAACGGCGCGGTGCCGCCGGCGCGGGCCACGTACTCCCACTCGGCTTCGGTCGGCAGCCGATAAGTTCGATCGGGCTCCCGGCGGTTGAGCCGTTCGATGAAGGCCTGCACCTGCTCCCAGGTCACCCCCTCCACCGGACAGTCATCACCGCAGCCGCGGAAAGACGCCGGATTGTCGCCCGTGAGCGCCCGCCACTGCCCTTGGGTGACTTCGGTGGTCTGGATGTAGAAGTCGCGCGTCAGCGTCACCCGGCGCTGGCGTTCGTCGCTGTCGCGGCCCGGCTCGTGCTCCGGGCTGCCCATGACGAAACTGCCCGCGGCGATGGGCACGAAACGCATACCTAGCGAATTGACGATGGGCTCGGCCGCCATGGCGGCCGGCATCAGCGCGAACAGCGCGCACAACGCAGCCAAAGTCGGTTTCATCGGCGTTTTCGACGGCAGGGGCGAAGACGGCCGAGCCGCCTTCGCCGCATCGCAACGGACAGGATCAGAGCGCCTGACGAATCAGATCGGCCAGCACGCGCGAGCCGGCCGAGCTCGGGTGGATCCCGTCGCGGATGATGTAGATGGACTCCTTGCCGCGGAAGGCCGCGCGGGTGTCGACGAAGGTGATGCCCATGGCCGGATAGGTCGCCGCCTTCATGTTCATGGAATACTCGTTGAGCTCAATCAGCTCAGGGGCACCGGGCGCGTTGTAGTAGCCGAGGAAGATGATCTTCTCGATGCCGTCCGCCTTCATGCGCGCAGTCAGGCCGGCGATGGCCTCCTCGATGGCGAGCAAGGTCTCCATGCAGGTAGCGAGCGTATTGCAGTCGCCGAACAGAAAGTCGTTGCCGCCGCCGTTCATGATCACGGTCTTGATGCCGCGCTTGTCGGCGTTGGCGTACTGCTGCGGAATGGCGTAGCGGCGGCTGCAGATGATGTTGCCGCCGATCATCTGGCAACCCGAGCGGGCGTGGCTGTCGATTTTCTCGCCGAGGTCGGCCTCCAGGTAGCGACGGATATCGCCCGACAGGGCGAAGATCGAGTCACCGATGATCATCTTGTTGACCGAGGAGCCGGGCAGTGGGTTGCTGGCCTGGGCGCTGGCGCCGAACAGCAGCGAGAACGCCGACACGAGCAAGAAATTCTTGAATTTCTTCAACGAAACGAGCATCGCATCCTCCGGTTGGTTTGGTGGGAAAGCTGGAGGAAATGCTAGACGCTTTTCATTAACGATCCACTAAGGACACAAAAATCAGAATAGTTTTATCGTGGCGGCCATGCCGCACTCTCTGACGGACAGTGCGGAGCCCGTCTCGAAATCGCGCCGCTCCACCCCCATCAACATTCTCACTGCCGGAGCCGGGCGTTCCGCCACGCCCGCCATAGCCAAGCAACTAAAGCGCGCCGTCCGGCAGCGACGGCAGTGTCGCGACGGCGCCCGCGGGATCTCAGCCTTCCATGAACACCAAACCAGTCAAACTGTCGTTGTGCCTGTCGGTGCTCACAGCCGCCGGCCTGCTGGGCGGCTGCGGCGGCGGAGGCGACACCAGCGCCAGCGACCGGGTGGTGGTTGGCGACAATTTCCCCCTCGCCTTCATCGAACGCGACGCCGACGCCGTGCTCAACCCGGCCGACGGCCTGAGCTTCAACCCCGGCAGCGATCTTTACCTGCTGGAAGTGGCCTCCCCCAGCGCGCGCAAGCACAACATCACCGGCGCCTACACCCAGGGGCTGGGCGACGTGGCCGAACCGGAAGCCTCCTACGACGGCTCGCGCCTCATCTTCTCCATGCGCGGGCCGCAGGATCCGACCTGGAACATCTGGGAATACGACCTCGCCAGCGGTCAGCTGCGCCGGGTGATCGCCGACGACGAGATCGCCAACGCCGGCGACGACCGCGATCCGCACTATCTGCCCGACGGCCGCATCGTGTTCAGCTCCAACCGTCAGTCCACCACCCGCGCGCAGCTGCAGGCAGCCGGCCTGGAGCCCTACGCCTACGGCGACGGCTACGGCCGCGAGCCGGCCCTGGTGCTGCACGTGATGAATCCCGACGGCAGCGGTATCGAGCAGATCTCGTTCAACCAGAGCCATGATCGCGGCGTGACCGTGCTCATGAACGGCAAGCTCATGTACGCGCGCTGGGACCACGTCGGCGGCCGCAACCACTACCCGATCTACGCCATGAACCCGGACGGCACCGGCCTCGACGTGCTGTACGGCGCCTTCAGCCCGGGCGATGCCTTCGTCAACCCGCGTGAGCTGCCCGACGGGCGCATCATCGCCAACCTGCTGCCGCTGGCCGGCACCCGCAACGGCGGCGCACTGGTGATCATCGACGCGGCCAACTTCTCCGACCACCTGCAGCCGATACCGAGCAGCAGCCGCGGCGGCCAGGGACAATACCAGCCCACCTACTACCAGTTGCCGCTCGATGGCCGTGTCTCGGCCATGGGCCGGTTCACCACGCCCTACCCGCTGTGGGACGGCAGCGCCCGGGTGCTGGCGGCCTGGACGCCGTTCCGGCCCGCCGCCGAACGCCACCCGCTCACCGGCGAAGCCCGGACCGCGGAAGGCGCGCCGCACTACGGCATCTACATGCTGGACCTGAACGAGCGCACCCAGCGGCCGATCGCCCTGCCCGCCGAGGGGCGCATGCTCACCGATCCCGTCGCGCTCATGCCCCGGCCGCTGCCGGCGACTACGGCCACCGGGATGCCGCTGGCGACCGCGCGCGCCACCCTGCAGCCGCGCCCGGGCGATCCGTGCAAGATCCAGCCCCGCCCCGCCCAGCCGCCCGCGTGCGAGGATCCGACTGATCCGACTGATCCGACTGATCCGACTGATCCGACTGATCCGACTGATCCGACTGATCCGACTGATCCGACTGATCCGACTGATCCCACGGATCCCACGGATCCACCCGATCCCGTCGAACCGACCGACCCGGTCGAGCCGCCCCCAGCGCCGCCGGCGACGGCCGTGCTCAACATCAAGAGCGTGTACGACACCGACTTCCTAGGCAGCATGGGCGAAGCGGTGCTGGCGCCCGGCGAGTCCATTCCGGTCGACGCCGACGGCCGGCCGGACCTGGCGCGGCTACGCGACGCCGCCCAGACCCGCGCCGCCGACCGCCCGGCCCGCTTCCTGCGGATCAGCCAGGCGCTGCCGGTGCCGCCGGGGGTGGCGCTGGACGCCCTGGGCGCCACCGGCTTCAAGCCGCAGCGCATCGTCGGCTACGCGCCGATCGAGCCGGACGGCTCGGTGCGAGTGGAGGTGCCGGCCGACGTACCGCTGACGCTGGCCGTGGTGGACGCCGAAGGCCGTGCCTTCCAGACCCACACTGCCTGGCTGCACCTGCGCCCCGGCGAACAGCGCACCTGCCACGGCTGTCATTCGCCGCACCGCGCCCCCGCGCCGTTGAACCGCGGCAAAGCGGCCGGCCCCTGGGAAGGCGCGGTCGCCGAGCTAGCGGCGCTGGACGGCGAGACCATGGCCGAGACACTCACCCGACTGCGGCCGGAAGCGACCCAGCTGCAACCGCATCTGGTCTACCGCGACATCTGGACCGATCCGGCCGTGGCCGGCCGCGCCCCCGATCCCGAGCGCACCATCGACTACCAGGGGCTGGACGAAGCCCAGCGTCCGGTCGATGGCATCATCAACTACCCCGATCACATCCAGCCGCTGTGGGAACGCCCGCGCCCCGGCGGCGCCTGCGTCGCCTGCCACCAGGGCGGCGACCTGGACCTGAGCCGCACCCTGACCGCCAGCGGCCGCTTCGTCTCCTACGACCAGCTGGTGCTGGGCCGGCCCCGAGCTGGCGACACCGACGGCCAAGCGCGCACGGTCTGGCGCGACGGCCGGGCGGTGATCCCGCGCGAGCGGCCGCTGGTGGACGTGGGCGGCTCCGGCAACAGCAGCCGCACCAGCCACCTGATCGAGCGCCTGTTCGGCCGCGAACTGCGCGCCGAGCGCGCGCTGCCGGCCGGCGGCGTCGATCACCGCGGCATGCTCAACGCCTCCGAGCTGCGGCTGCTGGCCGAGTGGATCGACCTCGGCGCGCTCTACTACAACGACCCCCGGCAGGCCATCGGTGGCCCGGCCGAGCTGCGCGGCCGCCTGCAAGCGCTGAGCGACGGCGGCTTCGCCCAGGTGCATCCGCTGCTGCTGCGCGAGTGCGCCGGCTGCCACCTGCCGCGCGCCAACAGCGGCGATCGCCCGGCCACGCGCCACCTCAGCGGTGACCATGCCCCCGAGCGCTTCGTGCTCACCGGCAACGTCGAGGCCGACCTGCGCATGGCGGCGGCGGCCGCCGGACAGTGCGCCGACCCCGCCGCCAGCCCGCTGCTGCTGCGGCCCGTCAGCACCGAGCAGGGACCGCTGCCGCACCCGCGCGTGGACCGCGCCGGCACGCTGCACGACGGCAGCGACGACGTCCCCGTGCTACAGGCGGGCGATCCGGTCTACGCCGCGCTGTTCAACTGGCTGGCGGCGGGCTGCCGGTAGCGGCCGGCCGCCGATTTTGTTTGCGCCGCGGCGCCCATATCTCGGTATAGGTCGCCGTATCGGGGGCGGGATCGCCCATGGCCGGACAAAGCCGGGCAGCTTGCCCGGGCCGGGGAACCGCCCGCGCGACAGCGGCCATTACATAGGGAATAACTCGAATGGACTCATCCCCTGCTCACAATGCGAGCGCCTGGCTCCTGGGCCTGTTGCTGTGCTGGCTGTGCGCCGTGCCGGCCGGAGCGCGGGCGCCGATCGTGATCCGCGAGCCATATGTAGAGCTGCATAGCGGTCCCGGCCGCGGCTACCCCGCCATCTACGCCCTGGAGCGCGGCGACCAGGCCGAGGTGCTGGAGCGGCAGTACGACTGGCTGAAGCTGCGCACCGTCCGCGGCGAGGGCTGGGCGCGCCGCGCCGCCATGACGGAGAGCCTGGCCGCCGCCGGCATCGATCCCGACCGCCGCAGCGAGTTCGTGCAGCGCTATCTGGCCGGCCGCGCCGAGTTCGGCGTCAGCGCCGGCAGCTTCGAGAAGGATCCGCTGATCGGGCTGTACCTCGGCTACCGGCTGCTGCCCGCGGTCTCCCTCGAACTGCACGCCGCCGAGGTGTCGGGCACCTTCTCCAACTCGCGCCTGTACCGCGCCGACCTGGTGCTGCGACCGCGCGCGGCGCTGCCCATCAAGCCGCATCTGAGCTTGGGGCTGGGCCGCATGGACAACTCGCCGCGCGCGACCTTGCTCGAGTCCCGGTCGGACGACGCCACGCTGTGGGCGGTCGGCATCGGCGCCAGCACGCTGCTGGGCGACCACCTGCTGCTGCGCGCCGACTGGCGCTATCAGCGCGCCGACTTCGCCGACCACGAGGAATTCCAGGAATTCAGCGCGGGCTTCGCGCTTCGCTTCTGAGGAAAGGGGGTGGGCATGAAACGCTGGCTTTCGATCATCCTCGGCCTGCTGGCCGCCACCACCGCCCTGGCGCAGCCGCCCGCGCCGACCGGCGAGACCGAGCAGGCGGTGGACCCGGTGGTGGAGCGCCGCAGCATCACCGTCCCGCGCATCCCGGCACGCAGCCTGGAAGCCGGCGCCTACGTCGGCGTGCTCAACCTCGACAACTTCGGCAGCAACCCGGTGTACGGCGCCCGCCTCGGCTTCCATGCCACCGAGGACTTCGTGCTGGAAGTGAATCTGGCGCGCTCGGAGGCCGACGACGACAACTACCGGCGCTTCGGCCTGCCGATCCTGGACGACGACGACGTCCGCTACGTCCAGCTGTTCCTGCTCTACAACGCCCTACCCGGCGAGGTGTTCGCCGGCAGCCGCTACGCCTACCGCACCGGGCTGTACCTGGGCGCGGGGCTGGGGCAGGTGACCCTGGACGACGACGAGCGCTTCAGCGCCGCGCTGGGACTGGGGCTGCGGGTGCTGGCCAGCGACTGGCTAACGCTGCGCCTGGACACCCGCGCCTACCTGTTCACCACCGACATCCTCGGCAACAACGAGATGACCTACAACCTGGAGCTGACCGCCGGCATCGGCGTGTACTTCTGACGGCAAGGGAGGTGCCACCATGAAGCGACTGCTGCTGTCGTTGCCGCTGGCGGGTGCGGCGGCCGCGACCGATCAGGTGATCGATCCCCTGGTGCTGGATCTGGAGGTGCAGGCGCTCAAGGAGGAAGTGTTCAATCTCAACCGCGACCTCACGCTGCTGCGCGAGGATCTGCTCTTTCCCGCCGACAACCAGGTAGCCGTGTACGTGTCGCTGGACGTCGGCGAGCTGTTCAAGCTCGACTCGATCAAGCTCACGGTCGACGACCGGGTGGTGGCCACCCACCTCTACTCCGAACGCGAGCTGGCCGCCCTGCGCCGCGGCGGCGTACACCGGTTGTGGCTGGGCAACCTGCCCTCGGGCGAGCACCGGCTGGTGGCCCTGTTCACCGGCATCGGCCCCCACGGCCGCGACTACCGGCGCGCCGCCGATCTGGTCCTGGCCAAAGGCTTCGGGCCGCAGACCGTCGAGCTGAAGATCGCCGACGTCGAGCGGCGGCTGCAGCCCGAGTTCGTGGTGCGGGAGTGGCGCTGAGCATGGCGCGCGTCCTCCGCCGCTTCGCCTGGCTGAGCGTGCTGGCGCTGGCGCCGGCCTGGGCCGATCCCGGCCGGGTGGCGGACGCCGCCTACGGCGAGAGCCTGTTCCACTACTATCAGGACGACCACTTCACCGCGCTCACCCAGATGATGGCGGCGCAGGCCCGCGCCCGCATCCCGCGCGACTGGGCCGAAGCCGAGCTGCTCAAGGGCAGCCTCAAGCTCTCCTACGGCCTGACCGATTCCGCCGAGGCCATCTTCCGCCGCCTGCTCACCGACGACGTGCCCGCTCAAGTGCGCGACCGCGCCTGGTACTACCTGGCGCGGCTCGCCTTCCAGCGCGGCCGCCTCGATCAGGCCATGGCCGCGCTCACCCGCATGGGCAGCGACCTACCGCCGGAGCTCCGCGGCCGCCGCCAGCTGCTCGGCGCGCTGGTACTGATGGAACAGGGCGACTACCGGGCGGCGGCCGAGGCGCTGCAGCCCTGGCAGGGCCTGGCCGAGGACGAACCCTATGCCCGCTACAACCTGGGCATCGCCCTGATCCGCAGCGGCCACCTGGAGGACGGCGTGGCGACGCTGGAGCGGCTTAACCGCAACCCCGCGGCGACCGCCGAGGCGACGGCGCTGCGCGACAAGGCCAATCTCGCCATCGCCCAGGCGCTGCTGGCGCAGCAGCCCGAACGGGCCAAGCAGGCGCTGCGGCGGGTGCGCCTGCACGGGCCGCACGCCACGCAGGCCCTGCTCGGCGCCGGCTGGGCCGAGGTCGGCGCGCGCCGCTACCAGGACGCGCTGCTGCCCTGGAACGAGCTGCTGCGCCGGCCGATCGACGACCCGGCGGTGCAGGAGGCCTGGCTGGCCGTGCCGTACGTCCTCTCCGAGCTGGGCACCCGCGATCAGGCGGCGGAGGCCTACCGCGCCGCGATCGACGCGCTGGAAGCCGAGACGGCGCGCATCGACCAGGCCATGGCGGCGGTGGAGCGCGGCGAGCTGCTCGATGCGCTGCGCGACCTGGACCCGCGCGGCGAGCAGCTGCCGCCGCCGCAGGCGCTGCCCGGCAACGCCTATCTGGGCCAGCTGCTGGCCAGCCACGGCTTCCGCCGCGCGCTCAAGGACTTCCAGGATCTGGAATCGCTGCAGGCCAACCTGCGCTACTGGCGGATCCAGCTCGACGGCTACGAGCAGCTGCACACCGCCAGCCGCCAGCGCCTGGAAGCCGTCCAGCCGGTGACCCTGGCCCGGCTGCGCGCGCTCAACGCCGAGCGCGTGCGCACCCAGCGCGAAGCCCTACTGCGGCGGCAGCCCAGCGCCGAGGCGCTGGCGGCGCTGGACCGGGCGCTGGCCGATCTCGACGCCGGGCAGGAAGCGCTGCTGCGGGCACCGGACGAGGCCCGCCGGCGCCTGGACCGGCTGGCCGAGCAGATCGCGCTGGCGCGGCTGCGGCTGGACAACGTCGAACCGCGCCTGCAGCAGGCGCTGGAGCGCCAGCGCCGGCTGCTCGATCTGCGCGCGCTGCAGCAGCTGGGCGCCCGCCGCGACCACCTGCGCGCCCAAATCGCCCAGGCGCGCTTCGCGCTGGCGCAGCTGTACGACCCCGCCGCCGAACGCCCTCAGGAGCAGACGCCATGAAACGCCAGGTCCGTCTCCTCCCCCTGCTGCCGCTGCTGACCGCTTGCGCCTCGACGCCGCCGCAGCCGCCGGAGCCCACCCTGGCGGCGCTGGAGCAGGCGCTGCCGCCCCTCCCTCCGACCGGCGGCAACGCCGCCGACCGCCAGCGGGCGATCGAGGGCTATCAGCGCTTCCTGGATCAGGCCGAGGATCCGCTGCTGCGCGCCGAGGCCATGCGCCGGCTGGCCGATCTAAGCCTGGAGGAACAGGAGGCGCGCCGCGCCGCCGCCGCGGAAACCCCGCCCGACAGCGACAACCGGCGGATCATCGCGCTGTACGAGGAGCGGCTTGCCGCCTACCCCTACCACCCCAAGAACGACGAGGTGCTCTACCAGCTGGCGCGCGCCTACGAGAACGAGGGCCTGCCGGAGCAAGCGCTGGCGGCGCTGGATCGGCTGGTCAGCGGCTACCCGCACAGCCCGCTGCTTCCGGAAGTGCAGTTCCGCCGCGGCGAAATGCTGTTCGTGCGCCGCGACTACCACGGCGCCGACCAAGCCTACCGGGCGGTGCTGGGCCGCGGCCCCGGCACGCCGTTCTACGAAACGGCGCTGTACAAGCGCGGCTGGTCGCTGTTCAAGCAGAGCCGTTACTTCGAAGGCATCGACCTGTTCCTGGAGCTGATCGACCGCCGCTCGCGCGACGGCCGGCTCGACCTCGACGCCTTGAGCCGCGCCGACCGCGAGCAGACCGAGGACGCGCTGCGGGCGATCAGCCTGAGCTTCGGCTACCTCGACGGGCCGGAGACCGTGGCCGAGTACTTCCGCATGCGCGGCGACCGGCGCTACGAGCTGACCCTGTACGAAGCGCTGGGCGCCGAGTACCTGAAGAAGGAACGCTTCTCCGACGCCGCCGCCACCTACCAGGCGTTCGTCGCCGCCTACCCCGGCACCGACGAGGCGCCGCAGCTGCAGCTACGCGCCATCGCGGCCTACCGCCAGGGCGGCTTCCCCAGCCAAATGCTGGAGGCGCAGCAGGCCTACGTGCGCCTGTTCGACCTGCGCAGCCCCTATTGGCGTAACCGCAACCCCGACGATCATCCGCAGGTGGTGGCGCAGCTGCAGGCCAGCCTGCGCGATCTGGCCCGGCACTACCACGCGCTGGCGCAGAAGGAGAAGCGCGCCGCCGATTACAAGCTGGCCGGCGACTGGTACCAGCGCTACCTCGACAACTTCCCGAGCACCGCCGGCGCCCAGGAAATGCGCTTCCTGTACGCCGAGCTGCTGTACGAGCAGGGCGACTACCCGGCGGCGGTGGAGCAGTACCAGCAAGTGGCCTACCGCTACAGCCGCAACGGCCGCGCCGCCGAGGCCGGCTACGCCGCGCTGCAGGCCTTCGACGCCCACGCCCGCACCTTGGACGGCGAGGCGCGGCTCGCCTGGCAGCGCCGCGCGCTGGAGAGCGCCCGCCGCTTCGCTCGCGACTTCCCGCACCACCCCAAGGCGGCAGCGGCACTGGTCCATGCCGCGCAGCGATCGTTCGAGCTCGGCGACGGTGACGCCGCCGCCACCGCCGCGCAGGAACTGCTGGCCAGCGACGACGCCGATCCGGCCAGCCGCCTCGCCGCCTGGACCATGCTCGGCCACATCGCCTTCGATGCCGGCAACCTGCTCAAGGCCGAGGACGCCTACCGGCGCGCGCTCGCGCTCGGCGTCGCCGACGACCAGCACCGCCGCGCGCTCGAGGACCGCCTCGCCGCCACGCTCTACGAGCAGGGCAAGCGGCGGCGCGAGAGCGGCGAGCTGGCTGCCGCCGCCCGGTTATTCCAGCGCGCCGCCGACGCCGCCGCCAGCCCGGAGATCGCCGCCACCGCCCGCTTCGACGCCGCGGCCGCCGCCCTGGCGAACCAGGATTGGCAGCAGGCGGCGACCACCTTGGAGCGCTTCCGCGCCGACTATCCCAAGCATCCGCAGCTCATCGAGGCCACCCGCCGGCTGGCGGTGGCCTACCTGGAAAGCGGCCAGACCGAGCGCGCCGCCGCCGAGTATGAGCGCCTCGCGGCCAGCGGCGAGCCCGCGCTGCAACGCGAATCGCTGCTGCGCGCCGCTGAGCTGCGGCGCGAGGCCGGCCAGCCGCAGGCGGCGCGGCGGCTGCTGTTGAGCTATGTCGAGCGCTTCCCGCAGCCCGTGCTGCCGGCGCTGGAGGCGCGCCAGCAGCTGATCGAGCTAGCCGAGCAGCGCGGCGACGCCGCCGAGCTACGGCGGCTGCGCCAGGCGCTGATCGAAGCCGAGGCGCGCGCCGGCGCCGAGCGCAACGACCGCAGCCGTTATCTGGCGGCGCAGGCCAGCCTGGCGCTGGCCCGGGAGCTGGACGAGGCGGCGCGGGCGGTGCGACTGGTCGAGCCGCTGCAGCGCAACCTGTTGCGCAAGAAGTCCCTGCTGGAGCAGGCCCTGGCCGCCTACGCGGCCGCCGACGGCTACGGCGTGGCGCAGGTCAGCACCGCCGCCAGCTACGCCATCGGCGCCCTGTACGCGGACTTCGCCCGCGCCCTGCTCGAATCCGAGCCGCCGCGCGGCCTCAAGGGCGAGGCGCTGGCCGAGTACCGGCTGCTGCTGGAAGAGGAGGCGCTGCCGTTCGAGGAAAAGGCCATCGAGGTGCACGAGCTCAACATCCGCCGCACCCGTCAGGGGCTGTACGACCCGTGGATCCGCCAGAGCTACGCCGAGCTGGCGCGGCTCGTGCCGGTGCGTTACGCCAAATCCGAAAGGAGCGAGCGCTTTGTCGATGCGATGCGTTAGCCCCCTGTTGCTGGCGCTGCTGCTGAGCGGCTGCAGCGCCATGACACCGCCGCCGCCGGCGCAGCAGCAGCCGGCCGCCGCGCCCGCCGCCGACGCGGCCAGCGAGGTGGCGTTCCGCCAGAGCGTGACGCTGCTGCAGCAGGCCCGCTACCCGCAGGTCGTGCAGCTGCTGGAGCCGGTGCGCGCGGCCCATCCGGAGCTGCCCGGCGTACTTGTAAATCTGGCCATCGCCTATATCCACCTGGATAGGCAAGACGAAGCCAGGACGGCGCTGACGCAGGTCCTGGCCAAGGTTCCCGAGCATCCGACCGCCCTCAACTGGCTGGCCATCCTCAGCCGGCGCGAGGGCCGGTTCGAGGAAGCGGAACAGCTGTACCAACGGCTGCTCGACGCGCATCCGGACTATGCGCTGGGCCACCTCAATCTCGGGATCCTCTGCGATCTCTACCTGCATCGGCCCCAGTGCGCCCTGGAGCACTACCAGCGCTACCAGGCCCTGATGCCCGAGCAGGATCAGCAAGTCGCACAGTGGATCGCCGATCTGCAACGGCGTCTGCGCGGGGGTGAACCATGATCCGAATACCAATCCTGGCACTGTTGGCACTGGCGGCGCCGGTCGCGGCGCTGGCCAAATCCGCCGAGGAACGGCAGCTGCAGGGCATGGCGGTGATCGGCAACCAGGAGCTGCCGAAATCGCTGTACATCGTGCCCTGGAAGCGCGCGGCGCTGGGCGAGGCCGCGCCCTCGCCGACCAGCAGCCTGTTCGCCGAGGGGCTGGCGCCGCTCGATCCCGAGGTGTTCCGCCGGGAGCTCAAATACCACGACGCGCTACAAGCAACCCGCTAGCCGCGCCTTTTCTGGTTACGCCTTAGGCAGGAGATCGAGGACATGGAGGTCTACAACACCGTCGTGCGCTTCTATCAGGAAGGGGGGGCGTTCATGCACCCGATCCTGGCGGTGCTGGCCCTGGGGCTGGCGATCGCCCTGGAGCGCTACATCTATCTGACCCGCGCCAAGCGCGGCAACCGCCGCGCCTGGGACGCGCTGCTGCCGCTGGTGCAAAGCGGACGGCTGCGTGAGGCTAAGGCGTTGGCCGCCGCGGGCGACACCGCGCTGCATCGTGTCCTCGGCTACGGCCTGGCACGGCTGGGCGAGACCAGCGACCGCCAGGAGATCGAACGGGCGCTCGAAGAGGGCCTGATGGAGGTGACGCCGCGGCTGGAGAAGCGCACCCACTACCTGGCCACGCTCGCCAACATCGCCACCCTGCTCGGCCTGCTCGGCACCATCATCGGCCTGATCAGCGCCTTCAGCTCCATTTCCCTGGCCAATCCCAACGAGAAGGCGCAGCTGCTCAGCTCGTCCATTTCCGTGGCCATGAACACCACCGCCTTCGGCCTGATGGTCGGCATCCCCCTGCTGCTGGTGCATGCCTTCCTGCAGAGCAAGACCAACCAGCTCATCAGCAGTCTGGAAACGGCGGCGATCAAGCTGGCCAACAGCATCAAGGACCGGCCCAGCCTGCAGGAGGCCGCCTGATGCGCCGGCGCCTGCGTCGCGGCCTGGAGCCGCAGGAGCTGAACATCACCGCCTTCATGAACCTGATGGTGGTGCTGGTGCCGTTCCTGCTGATGATGGTGGTGTTCTCGCGCATCGCCATCCTCGAGCTGAGCATGCCGCGCGGCGTTTCCGAGGGCGGGCTGGAGCCGCCGCTGCCGCTGGAGATCGTGGTCCGCGCCGACCGTCTGCTGCTGGCCGATCAGAGCGGCGGGCGCCTGACCGAGATCCCCAACGTCGACGGCGACTACGACCTGGCCACCCTGGCCAAGGCGCTGCGCGAGCTCAAGGCGGCGGCGCCGCAGCGGCGGGCGGCCACGCTGCTGCTGGAGCCGGACATCGATTACGAGCGGCTGGTCAACGTCATGGACACGGTGCGGCTGGCGCCCGCCGCGGACGGCCAGAGCGGCACGCGCGAGCTCTTCCCCGAGGTTTCCCTGGGCGACGCGCCGATCGAAACCCGCAGGAGCTGAGGCCATGGAACCGCTACGCCGTCGCCGCCTGGATCGCTACCGCCGCCCGACCCGACCGGCCGCGCTGCACCTGGTGTCGCTGATGGACATCTTCACCATCCTGGTGTTCTTCATGCTGGTGCACGCCACCGACTTCCAGGACGTCGCCACCAGCCGCGACGTCGCTCTGCCCGAATCGCTGGCCGAGCAGCGTCAGCGGGAAACCCTGACCATCGTCGTCACCGCCGCCGACATCCGCCTGCAGGGCGAACCGGTGGGCAGCGTCAGCGCCGCGCTGGACGAGCAGGCCGAGGTGTTCACGCCGCTGCGCGAGGCGCTGCTGCGCCATACCAGCGCCGGCGCCGATCAGGACAAGGGCGAGGTCACCATCATGGGCGACAAGACCATTCCGTTCCGGCTGCTGAAGAAAGTCATCGCCACCACCGCCGAGGCCGGCTACAGCCGGGTGTCGCTGGCGGTGCTGCAGAAGGCCGGCCAGGGAGGCTGACGTGAGCGTCACCACCGCGGATCTCCAGTTTCAACGCACGGCCCTGCCGCCCTGGTTGAGCGACCAGGAGGACGAGCGCCGTTTCCGCCGCATCCTGCTGTGGGTGGGCATCCCCTTCCTGATCCTGGGGCTGGTGCTGCCCCACCTGCCCCTGCCGGAGCGGGCGCCGCCGCCAGTGGCCGTGGAGCCGCCGCGCTACACGCAGCTGGTGCTGCGGCCGACCCCGCCGCCACCGCCCCCCGAGGTCAAGGCCCAGCCGGCGCCGCGCAACGAGGTGGCTGCCCCCACGCCGCGCACGCCGCCCAAACCCACGCCCCGATCGCAGGAGGCACCGAGCGCGCGCGAGCAGGCGCAGCGCTCCGGGCTGCTGGCGATGCGCGACTCGCTCAAGGCGCTGCAATCCCAGCCCTCGAGCGGCAAGCTCAGCCAGGGCCCGCTGTCGGTGGTCGGCGGTGACGCCCCCAGGACCGAGCGCTCGCTCCTTACCGCCAAGGTCGGCAGCGGCACGGAAGGCATCAACACCAGCAGCCTGAGCCGCGACACCGGCGGCGGGGGCGGTAGCGGCTTGGGCGGGCGCAACGTGGCCCAGGTCACCAGCCCGATCGGCACGACCGACGCCCGCGGCAGCGCCGCCACCGGCAGCCGCAACAAGCGCGCCGGCCGCACCGACGAGGAAATCCAGCTGGTGTTCGACCGCAACAAGGGCGCGATCTACGCGCTCTACAACCGGGCGCTGCGCGACAATCCGACCCTGCAGGGCAAGCTGGTGCTGCGCTTGACCATCGCCCCGTCAGGGCAAGTGATCGATCTGAAGATCGTTTCCAGCGAGCTGCGCGACGCCGAGCTGGAGCAGAAGCTGGCGCTGCGCATCAAGCGCTTCGACTTCGGCGCCAAGGACGTGGATACGGTGACGGTGACCTATCCGATCGAGTTCTTCCCGTCCTGAATCGCGGGCCCGCAACCTTTTCGGCGCGCCAAAACGAACGAAGGCCGCCCGTTGCGCACGGGCGGCCTTCGCGAAAGTAAAGATGCTGTCGATCCGTTTACTGGGCGGAGATGCCGCTCTTCTCGAGCATGAACACCACCGCGGACCGCACTTCCTCGTCGGAGAGGCTGGCATCGCCACCGCGCGGCGGCATCGCGCGAATACCTTCGATGGCGTGCTGCACCACCGTATCCAGGCCCTGCGCCATACGCTCCTTCCAGGCGGCGCCATCGCCGATCTTGGGCGCGTTCAGCACGCCCGTGCCATGGCAAGCGGCGCATACGCCCTGCACGATCTGCTCGGCGCTGCGCGGACCGGCCGCCTGAGCCTGCGCCTGGAACACCTCCGGCATTGGCTCGCCGCCCACGCGCACCGCGCCGACCGGCTGCAGCCGCTGCTCGGCGCGCTCGCGCGCCAGCGCCTCACGCTCTTCCTGCGTACCGGGCGTAATCCCGGCGCGGCCGGCCAGAACGATCAGCACGATCGTTACCACCACCAGAACCGCAATGACCCCCACGAACGTCCGGACGAAACTTTTGTCTTGCTGACCAGCCACGGTATGCTCCCGTCGTCTACTCATCCGCCCTTGCCATGGATTCTTTGCAGCGCTGCTGGGCGGCGCGAAGGCCCAGAGTATACCGGCAAAGGCGCACAGCGAAAACCGGCTGCCCGGCCCCCTCGGCAGCGCGCCCCCAGGCGCGGAATGACAACCGCGGACTTGGAGGGGACACAAATAACCGCTATTCTATTCGCTCGATTTAGCACCCGTAGCTCAGTTGGATAGAGTGTCGGCCTCCGAAGCCGAAGGTCGCAGGTTCGAATCCTGCCGGGTGCGCCACCTCCTACTCGCGGGGGACGCTGATCGAGCGGCGCTGAGTAAGCACGGAAGCCGCGATAGTTGGGACACTAATCCATACGTGAGCGCCCCCGAGACAGTACATGGCCTTCCCTGACACGGCCTCCAGCGTGGCCGACATCGCCGATTTCTCCGAGATCGAGCTGCGCGCCGCCGTGGCCGCCTGCAGCGATCTGATCCTGGTCGTCGACCACAACGGCCGCTGCCTCAAGGCCGGCGGCGGCCCTAACCGGCAGGCGGCGCGCGATCTGGTCGGGCGCTCCATCGTCGACCTGCTCGGCGCCGAGTTCGGCCGGCAAGGCCTGGATTGCCTGCATCAGGTTCTGTTGCGGCAACGACCGCGCGAATTCGAGCACACACTCACCCTGGGGAACGAGCAGCGCCGGTTCGTGTCGCGCCTGCAGCCGATCCCCGACTCGTCGCGGGTGATGTGGGTGGCGCGCGACGTCACCGCGCATCGCGCCGCCGACGCCGCCCTGGCGCAGCGCTACGACATGGAGCGGCGGCTGGGACGGCTGTCGGCGCAGTTCATCAATATCCCGCCGGAACGCATCGACGCCAGCATCGACATGGCGCTGGCGGAAATGGGCCAGCACTTCCAGGTCGACCGCGCCTACATCTACCGCCTGGTCGATCACAACCGCTACATGGTCAACAGCCACGGCTGGCATCGACCCGATGTGCCCTACCGGCTCGGCTACCGCAAGCTCATTCCCTGCGACCGCTTCCCCTGGCTGCTGAGCCGAGTGCTGTCCGGGCGGTCCATGGAGCTGATCGACCTGGCCGAGCTGCCGCCGGAAGCCGAGGCCGAGCGCCAGGTGTTCGCCGAGCGGCGGGTCGGCTCGGTGGTGACCGTGCCGATCGTCTTCTCCGGCACGGTGCACGGCTTCATCGGCTTCGACTCCAGCCAGGCCGGACGGGTGTGGAGCGCCGACCAGGTGCACTTCCTGCAGACCGCCGGCGAGGTGTTCGCCAGCGCGCTGCTGCGCAAGCACCATGAGGAGACCATCTTCCACCTCGCCTTCTACGACGAGCTGACCGGCCTGCCCAACCGCGCCCGGCTGCGCACCCTGCTGCAGTCGCGGGTCGAGCCGAACACCGAGGCGATGACCGTGGCACTGCTCGATCTGGACGAATCCGGCGCGGTCAACGACCTGCTCGGCCACGATGTCGGCGATGCGGTGCTGCGCGCCGCCAGCCAGCGCCTGCAGTCGCTGCTGCCGCGAGGCCAGCTGCTCGGCCGCTGGGGCGGAGACGAATTCCTGCTGACCATGCCCGGGCGACAGGACGCGGAAGAGCTGGCGGCCCGAGTCCGGGCGGCGCTGGCTGAACCGGTGCTGATCGCCGGCCAAGAGCTGCGGCTGTCGTGTTGCCTGGGGATCGCCTGCTACCCGGACGACGCCCGGGATGTGGAAGGCCTGGTGCGTTTCGCGGAAATGGCGCTATTCCAGGCCAAGCAGCACGGTCCCGGCAGCGCCAGCCGTTACACCCCGGCGCTGAAGGAGTCCGCGGCGCGCCGCAGCCTGGTGCTCAGCCGCCTGCGCCGGGCCATCGATCACGGCGATTTCGAGCTGCAGTACCAGCCACTGGTGCGGCCCAGCGACCACCGCATCGTCTCGGCCGAGGCACTGCTGCGCTGGACCGACTCGGAGCTCGGCCCGGTCCCGCCCGACCAGTTCATCCCGGTAGCCGAGGAAGCCGGTCTGATCGTGCCGCTCGGCGAGTGGGTGCTGCAGCGCGCCTGCGCCGAGCTGCCGACGTGGTTCGGCGGCGCCGATACCCTGCCGCGCCTGTCGATCAACGTCTCCGGGCTGCAGCTGCGCGACACCCGCCTGGCGGTGGCGCTGGAGAACGCTTTGCAGCGGCATGGGCTCAAGCCCGAACAGCTGGTGCTGGAAATCACCGAGAGCGCGCTCATGGAGCGCAGCACCGCGGGCGCGCTGCCGCTGCTGCAACGGCTGCGCGAGCTGGGCATCGGCATCGCGGTCGACGACTTCGGAACCGGCTATTCCTCGCTCAGCAAGCTCAAGCACATGCCGGTGACGGTGCTGAAGATCGACCGTTCCTTCATCCAGGACATCTTCTCCGATCTCAACGATCGCGCTATCGTCATCGCCATCCTGGCCATGGCCAAGCAGCTGCAGCTGCAAGTGGTGGCGGAAGGCGCGGAAGGCCTGGAGCAGTTGGAGTTCCTGCGCGAGCACGGCTGCGACTTGGTGCAGGGCTACGTCTACAGCCGGCCGCTGACGGCGGCGCAGTTCCGGGCGTTGTGGCGGCAGGGCGTGCTGCCGCCGGGCGGCGCTTAGGACGCCAGCTTGATCTGCTCGGGCAGGGCGATCTGCATGGTCACCGGCAGGTGATCCGACAGCGGATAGTCCAGCACGGTGGCGCTGATCACTTTCAGACTGGGCGAGACCAGGATGTGGTCGATGTTGTGCTGTGGCCGCCAGCTGGGGAAGCTGAGCAAGTCGTGGATGGGCTCCGCCAGGTTGGTGCGGCCGCGCAGTAGCTCGAACTCGCGGCTGCGCGACAGGCAGTTGAAATCTCCCATCACCACCACGTGCTCGTAGGAGTTGATGACCTCGGCGAGATAAGCCATCTGCTGCAGCCGGGTACGCTGCCCCAGGGCCAGATGCACCAGCACGATGGTCAGGCTCGCGCCGGCTTCGCCGAAGCGCATCACCAGCGCCCCCCGCCCAGGAATCCGGCCGGGCAGTTTGTGCTCGCAGATCTCCACCGGCCGCAGCCGGCTCAGCAGACCGTTGCTGTGGCGGGCGAGCTTGCCGAGATTACGGTTGGTCTGCGAGTACCAGAACGGAAAGCCGGCACGGTTCGACAGGTATTCCACCTGATTGATGAAGCCGCTGCGGAAGCTGCCGCCGTCGACCTCCTGCAGGCCCACCAGGTCGTACTGGCCGATCAGCTGGGCGATGCGGTCCAGGTTCCTGCGGCGGGCGGTATCGGGCAGGATGTGGCGCCAGCTGCGGGTGACGTAATGGCGATAATCGCTGGTTTCGATACCGGTCTGGATGTTGTACGTCATCAGCCGCAGGCTGCGCGGCGCCGTATCCGGCGCCGCCGATCGCCCCTGCTGGGGTTGATCGCACCGTTCCACGATGGGCGCTGACGTGGTCGCTCCGTTGTACATGCCGCCGATCCGCGATGACCTCTGAAAACTTGGCGTCACGCTAGCACGACACCAAGGGCGCGGGCGCGAAACAGATCACTTCCGCGCCCGCCGCCGCTCATTTGGCTTGCTTCTTGGCGGCCAGCTCCTGCCGCACCAGGGCATCGATCACCTCGATCATCCGCTCCTGGCCACCGGCGCCGCTGGGGGACACCACGTACTTGCCGTTGACCACCACCGACGGCGTGCTCTCGATGCGGTAGTCGCGCAGCATGCGCGGTCCCTGGCGCATGTTGGTGTCGACGTGGAACGACGCCATGGCCGCCTCGGCCTTGTCCTTGGGAATGCCCTGGCTGACGAAGAACTCGACCACGTTGGCATCGGTCCGCAGCCGCAGGCCGTCGACGTGCACGGCATCGAACAGCTTCCGGTGCAGCCGGTCGAGCTCGCCCAGCGACTGCGCGGCGTAGAACGCCTTGGCCAGCGGCGCCCAGCTCTGGTGGAACACCACCGGCACCTGCACCAGGGTCACGCCCTCGGGCGCCTGCTTGAGCCACTGCTTGAAACGCGGCTCGAAGGTCGCGCAATGCGGGCAGCCGTAGGAGAAGAACTCGCGCACCTCCACCCCGTCGGCATTGACGGTGGGTTGCGGACGCTCCAGCACCACGTAGTCCTTGCCGGCCACCGGCGCCGTGGCGGCGGTCGCCACCGCTGCGCACAGCGACAGCATCAGCGCCAGGCACCATTGCGTGATTCTTTGCCTCATCCTCTTTTCCTTCTTTGATGTTGCGGATTCCTGCCCGCGGCTACCCGGGCGGGTCGGCCACATTCTGGCCAGCCCGATCTTCCGCTCGCAAGCGCTGACGCTTAGACCGCGCCGGCCGCGGCGGCGTTCCCGACCCCACGGCGCGGCGCCGGCGCGCCCATAAAAAAACCCCGGTTGCCCGGGGTTTCGGCGATGCCGCCGCACGCTCGGTCAGCTGACCGGACCGAACTTCTCGATCAGCACGCTGCGGCACTCCTGATCGTTGGTCGGCACGTCGCCGGGCGCGAAGGCGGTGGGCGCCGTGCCGGACCAGTCGGTCAGATCGCTGCCGAAGTCGAACCGGTAAGTCCGCTCGCCGCCGTTGGCGCCGATACCCTTGATCATGAGCGGGCGGGCGCCGCCGACCACGTTCACGGTCAGCACCAGGGTGCGGCTGTCGAGCAGGCTCCAGTTGCCGCCGAGCAGCAGGGCGCCGTTGGGATCGTCCTTGCTGCCGGTGTCGAAGTCGCCGCTGTCGTCCTGGTAGCGCACGCACACGGTGACCGTGCCGGCGGCGGCGCCGGCGTCGCCGGAGACGTAGACCAGCGCGGCGCCGCGCTCGTCGCTCTTGTTGACCGAAACGCCGAACGAGGTGTTGACCACCGACGCGAACACGCTCCGCACATCGGCCGGCAGCGTGGCCTGGGCGCTCAGGGTGTTGCTGTTCGGATCGATGCTGGCGTTGATCAGCAGGCTGACGTCGACGTCGTCACCGCCCAGCTCGACGACGTCGTCGCCCAGCGCCGGCTCGCCGATCTGGTTGGTGAGCCAGGCGATGAGGTTGTCGATCTCGGCGTCGTTCGGGTTGTTGCGAACGCGCTCCAGCGCCAGCGCGAACGAACGCGCGAGCGCGTTACGCTCCTGCTCGCTCAGCTGCTCGAGAGGCAGGTTGCGCACCAGATCGCTGATGGTGGCCAGCTGGCTGATGCGCTTGGCCAGAACGGCGACCAGGGCGCTGGTGTTCACCGAGGACAGCTCGGGATAGAGCGTCACCACCCGCTGCACGAAGCCGTTGAGCAACGCTTCCGCGGCCTCCTGGGACTTCAGGAAGCGATGAAATCGGCATCCGTCAGCTTCGTCACGAAGGCCATGATCTCGGCGAACGCCAGCTGGCTGTGCACATCGGGATTGAACGATGGGACCCCCTTGCCCATCGTCTTGGTGAGCACGCCGGTGGCGCCGTCGATCGCCTCGAGCAGCTGCGTGACGATGAACAGCTGCAGCTGACCGCCGAACGGATCTGCGCCGACATCGGCCGCATCGGCGATGATGCCGGCCTTGCGCAGCAGATCGAGGATGGAATCCACGCCCGCCCGGGTGCTCGGCGCCTCGGCATCGGCCTCCGCCAGCAGGCTGGTCAGCGGCGTCACCACCAGCGGCTGGCCCGGCTCCAGATCGCTAGTGCGCAGGGTGAGCATGCCCTTGAACGGCAGCCCCGTAGCACTGTCGTAGCCGCCGCGCACTCGGATCAGCACCGACTGATCCTCGGCCACGCCGACCAGCCGCAGGCAGTGGCGGGCCAGCGCGGTACCGGCGTCGGCCGCGCAGTAGTCGGTCTCGGTGAGCGGGTTGTAGGAGACGTAACCGTCGTTGTCGGTGAAGGCCCGCGGCTCGAACGAATCGAGCTCGCCGTTGCCGTTGAGATCGGCCCAGACCGTGGCGCGCACCAGGTAGCCGTCGATGACGCGGGCGCTGACCACACGGCTGGTATCGCCCTTGGGTTGGTCTTGCTTGTCGCTGCTGCCGCAGCCGGCTGCGCCCAGGGCAGCGGCCAGCGCCAAGGCGCTGGCGAACACCTTGCAATTGAAAGCCATTTCCGTATCCCCCCTGTCCGCTCTTGCCTAGAAGCTCGTTTCGATGCCGAGATTGAACGCGAACACGCGCGGAACCGAGTTGCCGTCGACCTTGGTCGACTCCAGACCGTAGGCGACATCCAAGTGCACGCGCTTGAAGAAGCTCAGACCGGCGGTGATCATGCTCAGCTCGCTACCGGCCAGGTTTTTGCGGTACCCGACACGCGCCCCCGGCACCCAGGTGCTCTCCGGCATGTAAGCGACGGCGGCGGCCAGCCACTGGTTGGGCGCGCCGACCGGATCGTTCACCTCGTTGAGATCGACCGAGATCGACACGCTGCCAGCGCCGTTGGCGAACAGGAAAGCGGCTTCGGCGGTGGCCAGGCGCTCCAGGGTCCAGGTCTCGCTGAGATTGATGCGATCGGCGAAGGAGGCGGCCGTGTAGCAGTTGAACTGGGCGTTGCCGGTGAGCTTGTCGCAATCGGCGCCGATGCGGCCGTAATCGAACTCCGGCTCGGTGAGGTTGGCCAGCGTCAGGCCGATGCGGTAGTTGGCGCCAGCGAACACCACGCCCAGATCGGCGGTCAGGTTGCTGCTGGTGCGCTCGTTCTCGTCCCAGCTGTCGCGCACGACATCCTCGGCATCGTCGTCGCCCACCGTCTCCAGGGCGATGACCTGCTTGCTCATCGCCGCCTGCAGGTACTTCAGACGGCCGCCGACCACCAGGCTGTTATTGCCGTTCTGCCACACCGGGCGGGCATAACCCAGCGACAGCTCCGTCAGCCGCACGCCCTTGATGTAGAGCGAGGTCGAGGTTTCCAGCTCCTCTCTGACGGGGTTGTAGGTCACCGGCGAGTCCAGCACGCTCAACCCGGCCTGGGCGCTGAGGTTGGCGTCCAGGGTGAAGACGCCGACGCCGGTACGCACGATGATCGGGAACAGCGGCACCTGCATGCCGGCCTGCACCGTCAGATAGCCGTCGCGACCGATGACCGGCAACAGATCGTTGAACTCGTTGGCCAGGGCGTTACCCTCGGCGAGGCTCAGGTTGTCCTCGTCGAGCGCATCGATCAGGCGATCGATGTCATCGATGAAGTTGTCGACGTCGCCGACCTCGGCGCTGACGCCGAGCGAACCGACGATGGCAGTGCGGAAAGTCGCGCCCGGCGCGATCGCGAACTCGCTGGCGGCCGGATTGCGCACGCTCGACAGCGTGGTCCAGCCGATCGGCGCGCCGCCGAGCGTTAGGTTGGGACCGGCATCGTGGAAACGCGGGGCAGCCAGCGCCGAGCCAGATACGAGCACCGTTGCGGCAACGGCCGCGGTCAGAAATCGAGTCACGGAATTACCCCCCAGGCCTAAACGCCTTAGCTGGCCGAGTCAACAACCGATAGGTTTGTGCTTTTACCGCTTAACCTTGCGCTAGCGCGGGCACCGCCTGCCTAGCCAGAAACGGAGGACAGATCTTTCTACAGAAATTCAGGATGAATCAATATGATTCTTTACTTCTGTCCTAATCCCTTTCCTAGGAAAACGGCTGGGCTGCTCGAAGCGCATGGCGTGCGCCGGGCAAAAAAACAGCGGTGCGCCCGTTCCTGGACCGCACCGCTGCGGTATTCGATGTCGCGATGGGAAGCGCTTACTGACGGCGATACAGGCCAGAGGCGTAGGCCGCGACGGCCTTGATCTCGTCGTCGGACAGCTTGCTGGCGATATCGCGCATCATGTTGTTCGGATCGGTAGCGCGGGCACCGCTGCGATAGGCCTGCAGCTGCAGGGCCAGGTATACCGCCTGCTGGCCGCCGATGCGGGGATAGGCCGACTGCGGGTTACCGGCGCCGGTCGGGCCGTGGCAGGCGGCGCAGGCGGGCACGCCCTTGGCGCCGATGCCGCCCAGGTAGATCTGCTCGCCGGCCTTGACCAGGGACGGATCGGCCTCGCCCGGCTTCATCGTCTGGCTGGCGAAGTAGGCGGCCAGGTCGCGGATGTCCTGCTCGCTCAGGGCCTGGGCCTGCGGCGTCATCAGCGGGTTGGAGCGGCCACCGTTCTTGAAGGCGGTGAGCTGCGCCACGATGTAACGCTCACCCAGACCGGCCAAGCTCGGCCACTCGGGATTGACGCTGTTGCCGTCGGGGCCATGACAGGCAGAGCACACGGCCGCCTTCTGCTTGCCGGCGGCGGCGTCACCCTGCGCCGAGGCGGCACCCGTCACAGCGATGGCGGCGACAGCGGCGAGCGCGATCAACCAGTTCTTCATGAGTCAACTCCTGAGTGCCTGCGCGGCGGGCCGTCGAGGGCCTGCCGGGCCGCACCGACTATTCTTAGCGTCTAAGCGAGCGCAACTTAGGTGAGGGACAGGCCGCCGCAGTTATACATCGGCGGGGTTTTGGGGTCAATTTGGCTTGGAGGCGCGGCGCCTATCTGCGACACTCCCGACTGCTATGAACCCGATCTACCATCGAGCCGAATACCTGATCAGCGCGCCCAGCCTTCGCCATCTGCCCGAAGGCATCCTGCGCGAGGTGGCGTTCGCCGGCCGCTCCAATGCCGGCAAGTCCAGCGCCATCAACGCCATCACCCAGCGCCGCGGACTGGCGCGCATCAGCAAGACCCCGGGCCGCACGCAGCAGATGAACGTGTTCGCCCTCACCGACGAAGTGGCGCTGGTCGACCTGCCCGGTTACGGCTACGCCAAGGTCAACGACGCCATGCGCGCGCAATGGCGGCGGGCGCTGCCGGAGTATCTGCGCAAGCGCCAGGCGCTGCAGGGCGTGATGCTGATCATGGATATCCGCCACCCCTTGACCGAGCACGACTTGGGCATGCTGGCGCTGGTGCAGGAGGCGAACCTGCCGGTGCACGTCCTGCTGAGCAAGGCCGACAAACTCGGCCGCGGCGCGGGGCTGGAGGCGCTGCGCAAGGTGCAGCGGGCCTTGGCGGAGATCTCGCCGATGGCGACGGCGCAGCTGTTCTCGGCCACCACCCGGCTCGGCATCGACGAAGCGCACGCCAAGCTCGACGCCTGGCTGTTTCCGCAGGCAGAAAAAAACCCCGAACTCGTGGGGGACGACGTTCGGGGTTGAAAAACCGGCTTGGGGTTGCCGGTATGTCCGCTTGATTGGGGACTCGGCGGACTGCGCCGGGCACTGGCGCTCGTAAGCTACGACCAGACCCGCGCGAAGAAGTTCCCTCGTCCCGCGTAAACGCCCGTCGGCGCGCCTAGCGGCGCCGGCCGAGCAACAACCCCAGCAGGCCCAGCAGCAGCGCGCCGCCGAGCGCTCCCCCGCCCCCCTTGGGCTCGACCGTCACGGTCACGGTGTCGCTGCCAATGGCACCGCCGTCGTCGCGGGCCACCACCCGGAACACCAGCGCCCGGGGCTCACGCACCGACGGCGCCTGGAAGCGCAGCAGCGCGCCGATGATGGCGCCACCGTCGGTAACCGGCACGAAGCCGAGGGCCACCTCGGGGCCGGCGATCTGCTCGGCATGGATCTCCACCACCGCACCGTCCCGGTCGGTCGCACTCGCCTCGATCTCTACGCTCGCCCCGGCCTTCACCCGGCGCTCGGCGCCGGCGTAGACGATGGGCGCCTCGTTGGCTCGCTCGATCGGGCCGACGTAGCCGGCGATCCAGTCGATATAGCGCGGCACGCGCGTGTAGACCCCGAACAGCTTCGGCTGGGCACAGCCTTCACCGAAGCTGACTATCCCCGCCTGCAGATAGCCGCCGGCGCCGTCGGGAACGAACAGAGGCCCGCCGCTGTCGCCCTGGCAGGCGTCCTTGCCGCCCTCGGGGTAGCCGGCGCAGAACATGTTGTCGGTGATCGCGCCGTCGTAGCTGTCGATGCCGTTGCAGATCCGAGTGTCGACGATCGGCACCTCGACCTGCCGCAGCGCGGGGGGATAGGCGTAGACGACGTCGGGCTTCCGGTAGGCGAGGGTGCTGCCCCAACCGACCACGGTGGCCATGACGCCGGGCGCCAGCAGCGCCGACTGGTTCGAGGTCAGCAGCCGTCCCGGCGTTTGCGAGACCGGGCCGTCCAGGCGCAGCAAGGCGATGTCGTTGTCTATCGTTCGGCTGTCGTAAGCCGGATGGGCGACGATCTGGACGACCTTCACCCGCTGCCCGCTACCGTCGTCGAGCCGGTGGGTGCCGACCAGCACCTCGATATCCAGGGGCGACTTGACCAGTCCCAAGGCGTTGACCACGCAATGGGCGGCGGTCAGCACCCATTGCGGCGCGATCAAGTGGCCGCCGCAATACTGCGCGTAGTCATTGTCCGGTTCGGCGGCGTTAACGAGCGCCACCACGGTCGGCCAGGCGCCGGCCGCCGCCTCCTCGCCGCCGACGATGTAGCCATGAACCGGCGCCTCCGCCGCAGCCGCGCCGCTATCCCACGGCAGCTTGGCAGCCGCGGGCCGCAACGGATCGATAGCGACCGCCAGTGCGGCGGCGCTTCCTAGCAGAAGCCGAGCGATACGGCCGACGGCCGAAGGCATGCGCATGTGTCGTTATTCCTTGTATGAACCGCCTATCAGCGTAACCAAGCGCCGACGCCTTCGGCGCGCTCAGTGCGCTTCGTCCCAGTTGGCGCCGACACCGGCCTCCACCACCAGCGGCACCGCCAGTTCGGCGGCCGCGGCCATGCGCGCGCACACCTGCTCGCGCACCAGCTCGACCTTGGCCTCGGGCACCTCGAACACCAGCTCGTCGTGCACCTGCAGCACCATGCGCACGTCCGGATGCTCGGCGGTCAGCCAACCGTCGAGATCGATCATGGCGCGCTTGATGATGTCGGCGGCCGTGCCCTGCATGGGCGCGTTGATGGCGACGCGCTCGGCGGCCTGGCGGCGCGCGGCGTTGCGCGAGTTGATCTCGGGCAGGTACAGACGGCGGCCGAACACGGTCTCGACGAAGCCGTCGCGGCGCGCCTGCTCGCGGATGCGCTCCATGTAGTCCTTCACGCCCGGATAGCGCTGGAAGTAGCGGTCGATGTAGCGCTTGGCCTCGCCTTGCGGCACGCCGAGCTGCCGAGCCAGGCCGAACGCCGACATGCCGTAGATCAGGCCGAAGTTGATGGCCTTGGCGGCGCGGCGGTGGCCATCGTCGACCGCGTCGGGCGGCAGCCCGAACACCTCGGCGGCGGTGGCGCGGTGGATGTCCAGCCCGGCGGCGAAGGCGCGCAGCAAGCCCGGATCGGCGGAGAGGTGGGCCATGATCCGCAGCTCCACCTGCGAGTAGTCGGCCGACAGCAACCGATAGCCGGGCGCGGCGATGAAAGCCTGGCGGATGCGTCGGCCCTCGGCGGTGCGGATCGGGATGTTCTGCAGGTTCGGGTCGGAGGACGACAACCGCCCGGTGGACGCCACCGCCTGGTGATAGGAGGTATGCACCCGGCCGGTATGGGGGTCGATCAGCTCGGGCAGCTTGTCGGTGTAGGTGGACTTGAGCTTGGCCAGCCCGCGGTGCTCCAGGATCAGCCGCGGCAGTGGATAGCTGTCGGCCAGCTGCTCCAGCACCGATTCGGCGGTGGACGGCTGTCCCGTGGGCGTGCGCTCCAGCACCGGCAGGCCATGCTTCTCGAACAGGATCTCCTGGATCTGCTTGGGCGAACCGAGGTTGAACGGCCCGCCGGCCTCGCGGTAGGCCTCGGCCTCGATCTCCAGCATGCGCTCGGCCAGCTCCCGGCTCTGCTCCTTGAGCATGGCTCGATCCACCAGCACGCCGTTGCGCTCCATACGCGAGAGCACGGGAATCAGCGGCATCTCCAGCTCGTGGAACACGCGCTGGAGGCTGTCGACCGCGGCCAGGCGCGGATAGAGCTCGCGGTGCAGGCGCAGGGTGATGTCGGCGTCCTCGGCGGCGTAGGCGGTGGCCTGCTCGATACCGACCTGATCGAAGGTCACCTGCTTGGCCCCCTTGCCGGCCACGTCCTCGAAGCGGATGGTGCGGTGACCGAGATACTTCAGCGCCAGCGAGTCCATGTCGTGGCGGGTGGCGGTGGAGTCCAGCACGTAGGACTCCAGCATGGTGTCGTAGGCCACGCCGCGCAGGGCGATGCCGTAGCGCGCCAGCACGTTCATGTCGTACTTGGCGTTCTGGCCGACCTTGCGCCGCGCCGGGTCCTCCAGCAGCGGCTTGAGGCGCGCCAGCACCCGATCGCGCGGCAGCTGCGCCGGCGCGCCCATGTAGCTGTGCGCCACCGGCAGGTACGCCGCCTTGCCCGGCTCGACGGCGAAGCTCAGGCCGCAGATCTCGGCCTGCATGTAATCGAGGCTGGTGGTCTCCAAATCGAAGGCGAACAGCTCGGCTTCGGCGAGACGCTGCAGCCACTCCTCCAGCTCGGCCTCGGTCCAGATGGTCTGGTACTCGGTCGGCGGCGCCTCGACCGCCGTGGCGGCGCCGGCCGGCTGCTCCTCCAGGAGCTGGGCCAGCCAGGTGCTGAACTCGTAGCGGCGATAGTACTGCTCGAGCGTGGCGCGATCCGGCTCGCCGCGGGCGAGATCGGCCAAGGACACGGGCAGCGCCAGGTCGCAGCGGATGGTGGCGAGCTGGCGCGACAGCGCCAGGTTGTCGAGATTCTCGCGCAGCTTCTCGCCGACCTTGCCGGTGATCTCGTCCTTGTGCGCCAGCACGCCGTCGAGCGAACCGTACTGGTTGAGCCACTTGGCGGCGGTCTTCGGCCCCACCTGGGGCACGCCGGGGATGTTGTCGGCGCTATCCCCCACCAGGGCCAGGTAATCGACGATGCACTCCGGCCCCACGCCGAACTTGGCGCGCACCCCCTCGCGATCGAGCCGGGTGTTGCTCATGGTGTTGAGCAGGATGATGTCCTCGTTCACCAGCTGCGCCATGTCCTTGTCGCCGGTGGAGATGATCACCCGCATGCCGGCGCGGCTCGCCGCCGTCGCCAGGGTGCCGATGACGTCGTCGGCCTCCACGCCCGGCACCTCGATCAGCGGCAGCCCGAGCGCGCGCACCATGTCCTTGAGCGGCTGGGTCTGGGCACGCAGGTCATCGGGCATGGGCGGACGGTGCGCCTTGTAGGCCTCGTACAGCTCGTCGCGGAAAGTCTTGCCCGGCGCGTCGAACACCACGCCGATATGGGTCGGCTGGTACTCGTCGAGCAGCTTGCGCAGCATGTTGAGCACGCCGTACATGGCGCCGGTCGGCTCGCCGCGCGAGTTGCTCAGCGGCGGCAGAGCGTGATAGGCGCGGTACAGGTAAGACGAGCCGTCGACGAGGATCAGCGGCTTGGAAGCGTCGGTCATGGCCGGAATCCGTGGCTGCAGCCCAAAGATCCCCGGATTCTGCCACATGCACGCCGCCCCTGCGGGCCGAATCGGCGCAGGCCGAAGAGCCTGCGCCGATAACGCGTCAGAAGTGCAGGTAGGCGCCCAGGAACGGCCCCTTGATCTCCAGGTCGGTGCTGATGTCGCTGACGTCGTCCAGCTTGAGCTGCTGCCAGCGCCAGCCGCCCTCCAGGTTCAGGACGTGAGCGACGGTGTAGCTGAGCGAAGCCCGGGCATCGAGCAGGCGGTTGCCGGAATAGGCCACGCCGCTGGCCTCCACGCCGACCCGCAGGCCGGTGAACGGCAGGTTCAGCCCGGCGTTGACGTACAGCAGCGGCAGCACGACGGTGAAGTCCTCCTCGGCGGTGCGGACGGTGCTGGTGGCGCTGTCGACGCCGGTGATGCGGACGCTGCCGTCCACCACCTTGAAGTTGAGGCCGAGGTCGAGGTCGACCACGTTATCCAGCGCCTCCCAGTAGAGGATGACGTCCAGCTGCGAGAGGTCGAGCTCGGAGTCGACCGTGCCGCCGGCGTCGAAGGCGACGTCGCCGAAGCGGAAGCTTTGGCCGATCCGGCCCGCGCCTTCCAGCGTCAGAGGCGTATACTGCAGCTTGAGGTTGGGCAGCAGCGGCAGCGGATGCTCGATCGCCGCCCAGATGGCGTAACGCCACTCCGAATCCAGATTCAGCTCGTTTTCGAGGTCGGCGCGCCCTTCGCGCCCGATGTCCTCGTCCTGGATCCAGCCGCCGGGGTTGGCGTTCCAGCCGTAGACGCCGGCCTTGATCGCCGCGAAATCGGCGCTTGCCGTGAGCGGCGCGCTCAGCAGGGCCAGTACGGCGAGCGCGGAACGGATTCGCATGATGGTTTGCTCCCTTCGAGTTGGTTGCTTACTTGAGCGCTGAAGCGAATACCGCGGTCACGACGCGCGCGCCTGTTGTCCGTGTGCCCCCCTCAGCCGCTTTATGGTACAAAGGCCGCTGACACGCGGCGACGGAAATCCGCTTGCCTCGGCGTACGGAGTTTTATGCAGGACACCGACAAGTTCGTAGGACGCTCCCTCCCCAGCGACTCGCTGATGAGCCGCGAATCCTGGAAGATCTTCCAGATCATGGCCGAGTTCGTGGAGGGCTTCGAGCGTCTGTCGCAGATCAAGCCTTCGGTGAGTATGTTCGGCTCGGCGCGGATGCCGCCGGATCACCCCTACTACAAGCTCGGCGAGGAGATCGCCCGCACGCTCTCGGACGCCGGCTTCTCGGTGGTGAGCGGCGGCGGCCCGGGCCTGATGGAAGCGTTCAACAAGGGCGCCTACGCCGGCAAATCGCCGTCGATCGGCCTCAACATCCAGCTGCCGCACGAGAAGAGCGGCAATCCGTACCAGGACATCTCGCTGAACTTCCGGCACTTCTTCTCGCGCAAGGTGATGTTCGTGAAGTACGCCTCGGCCTACGTGGTGTTGCCGGGCGGCTTCGGCACGCTGGACGAGCTGGCCGAGATCCTCACCCTGGTGCAGACCGGCAAGACCCGCAAGATTCCGATCATCCTGGTGCATCGGCCGTTCTGGCAGGGCCTGCTGCAGTGGCTGGAGCACACGGTGGCGAAGGAAGGCATGATCAACGCCACCGATCTGGAGCTGTACAAGGTGCTCGATCACCCGCAGGAGGTGGTCGACGCCATCTTCGATTACTACGAGCACCGGGGCTTCGAGCCCTCGCGTGCCGAGCGGGAAATCCTGCTGGATCTCTAGGAGGCCATATGCGCCGTGCCCTCGTCACCGCCCTGCTCGCCGCCGCCGTGGCCGGCACGCCGCTGCACGCCGCGCAGACCCCGGAGCAGAAGCCGCAGCAGCCCGCGCCGGTGGTCACCCCGCCGCCGCCGCCGTCCGAGCTCACCAAGGGCGAGGAGGTCGAGCCGACCGTGACCATCGTCCGCCGCGACTGGGCGGAGATCGAGGAATACAGCGTCAATGGCCGCGTATACGCGGTGAAGATCAAGCCGGTGGTCGGACCGGCTTACTATCTGTACGACGCCGATGCCGACGGCAACCTGGAAACGCGCATCGACGCCGGCCTGGACAACCCGCCCATCAACCGCTGGAAAATCCTCACCTGGTAACGCCATCGCGGCGTAACGGCGGCGACGGCGGCTCTCCCGTGTAGGGAGCAAGGACGCCTGGCACGCGCTACAGCCAGCCGCCGCGGCGCAGGCTGCGGTACAACAGCACGCACACCAAGGCGGTGACCCCCAGCACTGCCGGATAGCCCCCAGCCCACTGCAGCTCCGGCATGTGGCGGAAATTCATGCCGTACAGGCTGAAGATCACCGTCGGCACCGCCAGCATCGCGCCCCAGCCGGCCAGGCGCTTGACCGCGTCGTTCTGGCGCACGCTCACCAGCGCTAAGTGCACCTGCGCGGCGGCGGCCAGCATTTCCATCATGCTGTCGATGGCCTCGATCACCCGGGTGACGTGGTCGTGGACATCGCGGAAGTACGGTGCCATCTCCCGCGGCACGATGTCGTAGTGGAAGGTCATGAGTTGGTTGCAGACGTCGCGCAGGGGCGCGGCGGCGTTGCGTAGCGTGAGCATGCGCCGGCGCAGCTCATAGAGCCGGCCGATGGCTTCGCGGTCGGCCCGCTCGTGGAATATGTCGGCCTCTAGCCGCTCGAAGCTGGCCTTCAGGTAGTCGACGATGGGCATGTAGTTGTCGACCACGAAATCCATCAGCGCGTACAGGGCGAAGCCCGGCCCCTCGGCCAGCCGCGCCGGCGTCGCCTCGGCCCGATCCCGCACCGCCTGATAGCTGGATGACGGCCCATGGCGCACCGACACCAGGAAGCGCTCGCCGACGAACAGATGGGTCTCGCCGAGCTTGATGGCGCCGTCCTCCAGCCAGGCGGTGTGCAGCACCACGAACAGCGAGCCCTGGTACTCCTCGAGCTTGGGCCGCTGGTGCGCCCGATGGGCGTCCTCGACCGCCAGCTCATGCAAGCCGAACTCGGTTTGGATCCGGCGCAACAGCGCCTCGTCCGGCTCGTGCAGGCCCACCCAGACGAAGGTATCGGGCTGCTCCAGGACGCGGCCGATACCATCCAGATCGAGCGCGGCCAGGCGTTGCCCGTGCTTGTAGGCGACGCAGTTGACGATCCTGGACATGACTCCGCTCCTTGTCTGGTCCGCGCGTCGAGCGCCGCCGACGCCCGCGCCGAGAGCCTACGCCGTCGGCGACGGGGCGGCTACAGCGTCTGCAGATTGGCGTAGGCGGCCACCAACCACTTGGCGCCGACGTCGTTGAAGTTCACCTGGATGCGGGCGTTCGCGCCGGAGCCTTCGTACTTGAGCACGATGCCCTCGCCGAACTTGGCATGCCGCACCCGCTGCCCCAGCCGGAACACGCCTTCCTCCTTGGGCAGCAACCGATGCGCGGTCAGCGGGCGGGTGACGCTGACCCGCGCCCGCACCTCGGCGAACAGCTCCGGCGGCACCTCGTGGATGAAGCGCGAGGGCGTGGAGTACGTATCCACGCCGTGCAGCCGGCGGCGCTCCGCATAGGTCATGCACAGGCGCCGGCGGGCGCGGGTGATGCCCACGTAGCACAGCCGCCGCTCCTCCTCCAGCCGGCCCGGTTCCTCGGCGGACATGCGGTGGGGGAACAGCCCCTCCTCCATGCCGACCATGAACACCACCGGATACTCCAGGCCCTTGGCCGAGTGCAGGGTCATCAGCTGCACCGAATCCTCCCAGGCGTCGGCCTGGCCCTCGCCAGCCTCCAGCGCCGCGTGCGAGAGGAAGGCGGTGAGGATGTCCATGCCCTCCTCGGGCTGGAACTCCTGCTGGAAGGTGCGGGCGGCGGTGACCAGCTCGTCCAGGTTCTCCAGCTTGGTCTGGCCCTTGTCGGCGTTGTCCTTGAGGTAGTAGTCGCGCAGGCCGGCGTCCTGGGTGACGATCTCGATCTGCTCGTGTATGGCCAGGTCCTGCACCTTGGCCGCCAGCTCGTCGATCAGCCCGAGGAAGGCGCGCAAGGCGTTGGCGGCGCGGGCCGGCAGCTGTCGGGCGGCGACCAGCCGGGCGGCGGCCTGCCAGAGGCTGCCGCCCTCGGCGCGGGCCTGCGCGCGCACCGCGTCGAGGGTACGTTCGCCGATGCCGCGCGGCGGCACGTTCACCACCCGCTCGAAGGACGGGTCGTCGTCGCGGTTGAGGATCAGGCGCAGATAGGCCAGGGCATCCTTGATTTCGGCGCGCTCGAAGAAGCGCAGGCCGCCGTAGACCCGGTAGGGCAGGCCGCGGGCGATCAGCGCCTCTTCGAAGGCGCGTGATTGGGCATTGGAGCGATAGAGGATGGCGAAGTCGGCGCGGGCGTAGCCCTCCTCCAGCCCGCGGGCGATCTGCTCAACCACCCAGCGAGCCTCGTCCTGCTCGTTGAAGGCGGCGTACAGGGCGATCGGATCACCCTCCTCGCCGGCGGTCCACAGGTTCTTGCCCATGCGGCCGCTGTTGTGGGCGATCAGCGCGTTGGCGGCCTTGAGGATGGTGCCGGTGGAGCGGTAGTTCTGCTCCAGGCGCACCACCTGCGGGTTGAAGTCCTCGGTGAAGCGGCGGATGTTCTCCACCCGCGCGCCGCGCCAGCCGTAAATGGACTGGTCGTCGTCGCCCACCACGAACACGTCGGTGCCGGGCCCGGTCAGGAGCTTGAGCCAGGCGTACTGGATGGTGTTGGTGTCTTGGAACTCGTCCACCAGCACGTGGGCAAAGCGGCGGCGGTAGTGGGCCAGCAGCTCGGGATTGTCGCGCAGCGTTTCGTAGGCGCGCAGCAGCAGCTCGGCGAAATCGACCTGGCCGGCGCGGCGGCAGGCGTCCTCGTAGGTGCGGTAGATCCGCACCATCTGCGCGACATACGGCTCGTAGGTCGATTCCACCTGCTCCGGCCGCAGGCCCTCGTCCTTGCGCGAGTTGATGAAGCCCATGACCTGGCGCGGCGGCCAGCGCGCCTCGTCCAACTCCAGCGTGCGCATCACCCGCTTGATCAGCCGCAGCTGATCGTCGGCGTCGAGGATCTGGAAATGCTGGGGCAGGCCCGCCTCGCGCCAGTGCTGGCGCAGCATCCGGTGCGACAGGCCGTGGAAGGTGCCGATCCACATGCCGCCGGCGTTGATGCCCAGCAGCTGCTCGATGCGGCCGCGCATCTCGGCGGCCGCCTTGTTGGTGAAGGTGACGGCCAGGATGGCATACGGCGAGGCCTGCTCCACCCGGATCAGCCAGGCCACGCGGTGGGTCAGCACCCGGGTCTTGCCGCTGCCAGCGCCCGCCAGCACCAGCGTCGGCTCCAGGGCAGCGGTCACGGCCTGACGTTGGGCGTCGTTGAGGGGATCGATGAGGTCGGATACGTCCATGGCGGGGGAGTGTAACAAAGCAGCGGCACGCACCGCGCCCCGCAATGCCGGATTCCGCCGCCGCGGCCCTGGCGGAAACCCGCGGGCGCTAGACTCGCAGCGCCCGGATCACCGGCAGCTCGACGATCAGCTGGCCGATGGCCTCGACCGCCGCTTCCCGCGCCGAGCCCTTGCGCCAGTAGAGCGCCATCTGCCGCCGCGGCTGCGGCGATTCGAAGCGGCGCAGCACGATCGCGGCGGCGTTGGGGTTGGCGGCGTTGGCGTGAGCGGACAGCTCCGGCAGGAAAGTGATGCCGGCGCCCGAGGCTACCATCTGCCGCAGGGTTTCCAGGCTGGTGGCGCGGAATTCGTCCTCGTGGCGCACGCCCACCATGTTGCAGATGTCGAGCGCCTGGTCGCGCAAACAATGGCCTTCGTCCAGGAGCAGCAAACGGTGTTCCTTGAGATCGTCCAGGGTCACGCGCTCCTTGGCGGTGAGCGGGTGATCGACCGGCAGCGCCAGCAGGAACGGCTCGGCGAACAGTTCGACGTAGCGCAGGTCGGGGGCGTCCACCGGCACCGCCATCAGCGCCGCGTCCACCTCACCGCGGCGCAGTCGCTCGACCAGGCGCGCGGTCTGATCCTCGTACAGATAGGGCTTGAGCCGCGGCAGCCGCTCGCGCAGCACGGGCACGAGATACGGCAGCAGGTACGGCGCGATGGTCGGGATGAAGCCCAGCCGTATCTCGCCGGACAGCGGGTCACGCGAGGCGCGGCACAGCTCGATCAGGTCGTCGACCTGGTGCAGCACCCGGCGGGCACGCTCGACCACCTCGGCACCGACCGGAGTGAGCATTACCTGTTTGTTATTGCGCTCGATCAGTTGCACCCCGAGGAACTCTTCCAGCTTCTTGATCTGGGTGCTCAGGGTCGGCTGACTGACATAGCAAGCCTCGGCGGCCTTGCCGAAATGGCGCAGGTCGGCGACCGCGACCAGATAACGCAAATCACGTAGGTTCATAGGGACTCAATCATAGTCCGAACGACGAAAGTCTTCTCATATCCGATCAACGGTAGCACTCGGCCGGCACACGAGATTTTCATGAGGCGCCGGCTGTGGCAACCTAATACCCAATTTCGATGGGGGGTTGTCCCCGCTGCGGTATCGCGGGCTGGTAGAGCCGCAAACCATCGGGTGCGATAACACCCCTAATTCGACGGTCAACACACGATGTCCGCTGCTCGCTCCTCCATCAACGCCGATCAGGTTTCGGTAATCGTCGTCGACGATGCCAAATTCACCTGTGAAGTCATTCGCCGGATACTCAAAAGCGCCGGCTTCCTGGATATCCGCACCGCCAACACCGCGCCCCAGGCGCTGGAGATGATGCGTCAGCGCCGGGCGAACATCCTGCTCGCGGACTGGCTCATGCCGGAGATGGACGGGCTGACGCTCACCAAGCGGGTGCGGCAGTTCGACGAAGAGACCAACCACTACACCTACATCATCTTGTTGACCGCCAAGGAAGGACTGGATTCCCTGACCGAAGCGTTCAACCACGGCGTGGACGACTTCATCAGCAAGTCCCCGGACAACAAGGAGCTGCTGGCGCGCATCAACGCCGCCAGCCGCATCTCCCAGTTGCAGAACGATCTGCTCAGAGCCAACCAACGCTTGCTGGAGCTCAACCGCCAGCTCGAAGAACGCAACAGCTTCGACGTCGTCACCGGCCTGGGCAATCGCGCCTACCTGGAGCGGCAGCTGGACAATCTGCTGCGGCACATGGAAGCGCGCGGCGGCGGCGGCATGCTGGCGGTGATCCGGATCAACGATTTCGAGTCACTGCGCCGCCGTTACGGCGAGCGGGTCTGCGAGGAGGTCGTGGAGACCACGGCCAACCGGCTGCGGCAGACGGTGCGGCCGCTGGACGTCGTCACCCGCATCGGCACGGCGGCGTTCGGCGTGCTGATGCATCAGGAGGATGCCTCCCGCTGCCATCCCAACGCCTTCCGCCGCATCCACCAGGCGCTCAACCTGCGCGCCTACAAGACCTCGGCCGGCTTCATCACGGTCGGCTCGGCGGTGTCGCTGTGCACGCTCGACGCCATGGGCCCGAACCGGCTGGCGCCGACCGAGATCATCAATTACCTCGAAAGCCATCTCAACGAGGCGCAGCTGTCCGGCCGCGTCCTCACCGTCCCCTGGCCGACCGCGGCCAAGGCGTAAGCGGGCGGCGGCTCGGCGCTATCGCCGAGCCCGATCAGGGGCGTATCTCCCAGCCTTCCGGCGGCGCCGCCAAATCCGGTGGATTGTCACTGGCGTTGGCACCTGGGTTGGCGATGATCTGCACGGTGCTCGCTTGCGGCCCCTTGTCGCCCAGCTCTGGCGTAAAACGCACTTCGGTACCGATCCGCAGCTCGTCGAAGTCATCGTGCAGCACGCTGTTGCGGTGCATGTAGAACTCGCGCCCGTCCAGGGTCTTGATGAAACCGTAACCTTCGTTGCGGAACAGGCGGACGACGATGCCGTGCGGTTGATCCTGCTCCAGCGGCGCCATGTAGGTGGTGCGCGGCGCCTGCTCGGTGGTCACCGCGCGCAGCTGCCGCTCCATGGCGTCGAAGGCGCGCGCGATCACGGTGCGCAGCTGCACGTTCGGCTCGGCGTTCTCCTCCTTGCTGGCCACCAGCTCGCGCTTGCGCGGCAGCGTGAGCTCCACGCGCACGCGAAACGGGTTGCCGGTATGGCGGTTGCGGTGCGGCCGTTCCACCACCACGCGGCACGCGATGATGGCATCGTGCATGCGTTCCAGGCGCCGAATGCGCTCCCGGATGTAGTCCTCGTTGTACTCGGACTTGTCCAGGCCATTGAAGCTTATCTCGGGGGGAACCTGCATCGAGCGTACTCCCAATGTCTCTCGTCGTATGGCGACCGCCGATGGTCAAGGGGCCCTAAGCCGACATGGGAGTCGCGCCGCGGCGAGACAAGCCCGACGCGGGAGACGGGAGGATGTGCGCCACGCAGGCCGAACCGACGCAGCGACACGCGGGACAACGAGTCGATGAGGCGTTACGGACTCCGTGCGGCCGCCCGGTTGACGGGCGGCCGCGTCGCAACGAGCGCTATTCCACCGTCACCGACTTGGCGAGATTGCGCGGCTGATCGACGTCCGTGCCCTTCATCACCGCCACGTGGTAGGACAGCAGCTGCAGCGGCACGGTGTAGACGATCGGCGCCACCACTTCCGGCACGGTCGGCATGCTGAACACCTCGTAGCCGTCGCCGGCGCGCAGGTCAATGTCGGCGGCGGCGAACACGTACAGCATGCCGCCGCGGGCGCGGACTTCCTGCAGGTTGGACTTGAGCTTCTCCACCAGGTCGTCGTGCGGCGCCACCGCCACCACCGGCATCTGATCGTCGACCAACGCCAGCGGGCCATGCTTGAGCTCACCGGCCGGATACGCCTCGGCGTGGATGTAGGAAATCTCCTTGAGCTTGAGCGCGCCTTCCTTGGCGATGGGATACTGCATGCCCCGCCCCAGGAACAGCGTGTGCTGCTTGTCGACGAAGCGCTCGGCCAGCTTCTCGATAGCCGGCTCCAAGCTCAGCGTCTGCTCGATCAGCTTCGGCACCTCGCGCAGCGCTTGTACCAGCCTGGCCTCGGTGGCGGCGTCGATCTTGTGGTGACGCCCCAGCGCGATGGTCAGCAGCATCAACGCCGCCAGCTGCGTGGTGAAGGCCTTGGTGGAGGCCACACCGATTTCTGGACCGGCCCGGGTCATCAACGTCAGGTCGGACTCGCGCACCAGCGAGCTTTCCGGCACGTTGCAGATCGCCAGCGAGGCGAGGTAGCCCTCGGTCTTGGCGGCGCGCAGGGCAGCCAGGGTATCGGCGGTCTCGCCCGACTGCGAGATGGTCACGAACAAGGTGTTGCGGGACACCACGTGCGGCCGGTAGCGGAATTCGCTGGCAACCTCCACGTCGCAGGGCACGCCGGCATAGCCTTCCAGCCAGTACTTGGCCACCAGGCCGGCGTGATAGCTGGTGCCGCAAGCGACGATCTGTACTCGCTCGACGGTCTTGAACAGCTCCGCCGCGCGCGGCCCGAACGCCGCCTCCAGCACCCGCTCTTCCGACACTCGGCCCTGCAGGGTTTCGGCGATGGCGCGCGGCTGCTCGTGGATCTCCTTGAGCATGTAGTGGCGGTACTGGCCGCGCTCGGCGGCATCGGCCGCCAGCTCGGAGGTGCGGATCGGACGCTCCACGCGGTTGCCGTCGCGGTCGTAGATCGCCAGGTAGTCGCGGCGCAAATCGACGATGTCGCCTTCCTCAAGGAAGATGAAGCGCTGGGTCACCGGCAACAGGGCGAATACGTCCGAGGCGACGAAGTGCTCGCCGATGCCGACCCCCACCACCAGCGGGCTGCCCTTGCGCGCCGCCACCAGCCGGCCGGGCTCGCGGCTGCTGACCACGCCGAGCGCGTAGGCGCCCTCGAGATCCTTCACCGCCGCCTGCACCGCCGCCAGCAGATCGCGGCTGCGCTGATAGTAGGCGTGGATCAGATGGCAGGCCACCTCGGTGTCGGTCTCGGAGTCGAACTTATAGCCGAGCGCCAGCTGCTGCTCGCGCAGCCGCTCGTAGTTCTCGATGATGCCGTTATGGACGATGGCGATTTCTTCGTGCGAGATGTGCGGATGGGCATTGCGGTCGGTCGGTGCGCCGTGGGTCGCCCACCGCGTGTGGGCGATGCCGCAGCGCCCCACGATGGGCTCGGCGGCGATGGCCTCGCGCAGCCGGCTCACCTTGCCGACGGCGCGCACCCGTTGAAAGACGCCGTCCTCGCGCAGCACGACGATCCCGGCGGAGTCGTAGCCGCGGTATTCGAGGCGCTTGAGGCCCTCGAGCAGGATGGGGGTTACGTCGCGCTCTGCTGCTGCTCCAACGATACCGCACATGGTTCTATTCCTTGAGTCTGTTGCGGATGAGAGCTTAACGCAAAACGGGCATCGCGGCTGCGACGCCCGTCCGTGTTAGTCCTGGCGCTTCTTCTCCGGCCGCCGCCAGCCCGCGATCGTCCTCTGCGGCGGGCGGGTGAGCGTCAGCTGCTCGGCCGGCGCATCGCGGGTAATGGTCGAACCGGCGCCGATCGTAGCACCCGGCCCGACCTGCACCGGCGCCACCAGGTTGGTGCCGGAGCCGATGAAAGCACGGTCGCCGATGATGGTCCGGTGCTTGTTGACGCCATCGTAGTTGCAGGTGATGGTGCCAGCACCGACGTTGACGTCGCGACCGACGTCGGCGTCGCCGATGTAGCTCAGGTGATTGACCTTGGCGCCTTCGCGCAGCAACGCTTTCTTTACTTCGACGAAATTGCCGACCTTGGTCCTCGCCTGCAGCTCGCTGCCGGGACGCAGACGGGCGAACGGACCGACCTGGGCGCCGGCGCCGATGCGCGCCTCCTCGATCACGCTGTTCGCCTCGATGCGGGCGCCGTCCTCGATCACCGCGTCGCGGATCACGCAGTTCGGGCCGATCTCGACCCGATCGCCGAGCTGCACGGTGCCGGACAGCACCACGTTGACGTCGATGAAGCAGTCGCGACCGAAGCGAAGCTCGCCGCGCAAATCGAAGCGGGACGGATCGGCCAGGGTCAAGCCTTGGCGCATCAGCGCGTCCGCCTGGCGGCGCTGCAGCGCCCGTTCCAGTTCGGCGAGCTGGGCCCGATCGTTCACTCCCTGCACCTCGATCGGATCGGCCGCGCGCACCGCCGTCACCGGCGTACCGTCGGCCACCGCCATGGCTACCACGTCGGTCAGGTAATACTCACCCTGGGCGTTGTCGTTGCTCAGCTGCGCCAGCCATTGGCGCAGCTTGCCCGCCGGAGCGGCCAGCAGGCCGGTATTGATCTCGCGCACCCGCCGCTGCGCCTCGTCGGCGTCCTTGTGCTCGACGATGCGCAGCACCCGCCCTTCGGCATCGCGGATGATGCGGCCATAGCCGCTGGGATCGTCCAGCTCCACGGTCAGCAGCGCCAGACCGCCGGTGCGCGCGGCGTCGACCAGGGACTGCAGCGTCTGCGGCCGCACCAGGGGCACATCGCCGTACAGCACCAGCACCAGGCCATCCCCCGAAAGCTCCGGCAGCGCGCGGCTGACCGCGTGGCCGGTGCCAAGCTGCTGATCTTGCAAAGCCCAGCGCAAGGTCGGATCGGCAACCGCTTCGCGCACCCGCTCGCCGCCGTGACCGTATACGACCACGATCCGCGCGGGTTCCAAGGCGCGGGCGGCAGCCACGACATGCGTCAGCATAGGGCGACCGCCGAGCCGGTGCAGCACCTTCGGCAGATCGGAGCGCATGCGCGTGCCTTGCCCTGCAGCGAGTATTACAACATCCAGTTGCATAGTTGTTGTTCCTGAGCAAAGAAAAAGCCGTCGGCGCAACACTGCGCACGACGGCTTACAAACTGGCGTTTACCGGAACCCAAATCAAGGGCGCCGGTCACGCCCCCGACGCTGTGTTTACCGGCCCAGTGCCTTCCGCAGGTTCTGGATCGCCCGCAGCTGAGCTACTGCCGCAGCCAGCTCGGCCTGGGCCTTAGCGTAGTCCAGGTCGGAGCTCCTATTCTTGAGCGCCTCCTCGGCCCGCTGCTTGGCCGCCTGCGCGGCGGCTTCGTCCAAGTCCTTGGCACGCACCGCCGTATCGGCCAGCACGGTCACGCCGTCGGGTTGTACCTCGAGTATGCCGCCGGAAACGTAGAAGAATTGCTCCTCGCCACCTTCGACCTTAACCCGGATCTCACCTGGCTGGAGCTGCGCCAGCAGGGGCGTATGCCGGGGCAGAATACCGATCTCGCCTCCGGTGGCCCGCGCCGCGATGAACTCCACCTTCCCGGAGAAGAGGGAGGTCTCGGCGCTGACGATATCCAGCTGCATAGTCATGGCCATATCGCCACCTCGTTCAGCTTAGAGGGTCTTGGCCTTCTCGACCGCCTCGTCAATGGTGCCGACCATGTAGAAAGCCTGCTCAGGCAGGTGATCGTACTCGCCGTCGACGATGCCCTTGAAGCCGCGGATGGTCTCCTTCAGGGGCACGTACTTGCCCGGCTGGCCGGTGAACACCTCGGCGACGTGGAACGGCTGCGACAGGAAGCGCTGGATCTTACGGGCGCGAGCCACGATCAGCTTGTCCTCGTCGGACAGCTCGTCCATACCGAGAATGGCGATGATGTCCTTCAGCTCCTTGTAGCGCTGCAGCGTGCCCTGCACGCGGCGGGCCACATTGTAGTGCTCCTCGCCGATGACCAGCGGGTCGAGCTGGCGCGAGGTGGAGTCCAGCGGGTCCACGGCCGGGTAGATACCCAGCGCGGCGATGTCGCGGGACAGCACCACGGTGGCGTCCAGGTGAGCGAAGGTGGTGGCCGGCGACGGGTCGGTGAGGTCGTCGGCGGGCACGTACACCGCCTGGATCGAGGTGATCGAACCGGTCTTGGTGGAGGTGATGCGCTCCTGCAGCACACCCATTTCCTCCGCCAGGGTCGGCTGGTAACCCACCGCCGAGGGCATACGGCCCAGCAGCGCGGACACCTCGGTACCGGCCAGGGTGTAGCGGTAGATGTTGTCGATGAACAGCAGAACGTCGCGGCCTTCCTCGCGGAAGTACTCGGCCATGGTCAGGCCGGTCAGCGCCACGCGCAGACGGTTGCCGGGCGGCTCGTTCATCTGGCCATACACCATGGCCACCTTGTCGAGCACGTTCGACTCCTTCATCTCGTGGTAGAAGTCGTTACCCTCGCGGGTACGCTCGCCCACGCCGGCGAACACCGACAGACCCGAGTGCGCCTTGGCGATGTTGTTGATGAGCTCCATCATGTTGACGGTCTTGCCCACGCCGGCACCGCCGAACAGGCCCACCTTACCGCCCTTGGCGAACGGGCAGATCAGGTCGATCACCTTGATGCCGGTCTCGAGCAGCTCGGTGGAAGCCGACAGCTCGTCGAAGGCCGGAGCGTCGCGGTGGATAACCCAGCGCTCCTCGGCCTCGATCGGGCCGGCCTCGTCCACCGGGTTGCCCAGCACGTCCATGATGCGGCCCAGCGTGGCCCGACCGACCGGCACCTGAATGCCTTTGCCGGTGTTGACGACGCTCAGACCGCGGCGCAGACCGTCGGTGGTACCCATGGCGATGGTGCGGACAACGCCGTCACCGATCTGTTGCTGGACCTCGAGAGTGAGGTTGACGTCGCTGACCACCAGCGCGTCGTACACGTTGGGCACGGCGTCGCGCGGGAACTCGACGTCCACCACGGCGCCGATGATCTGGACGATGTTGCCTGAACTCATTGCCAAATCCTCTTCGCGAATTCTGTTGTTCCGGCGCCTCAAACGGCCGCCGCACCGCCGACGATCTCGGACAGCTCCTTGGTGATCGCCGCCTGACGGGCCTTGTTGTAGGCCAGCTGCAGTTCGTCGATCAGGTTGCCGGCGTTGTCCGACGCGGCCTTCATGGCGACCATGCGCGCAGCGTGTTCGCTGGCGACGTTTTCCACCACAGCCTGGTAGACCAGCGACTCGACGTAGCGGGTCAGCAGCTGATCCAGCACCTCCGGCGAGCTGGGCTCGTACAGGTAATCCCAGGAGTGCTTCCGGTCGATCACCTGCGCCGCCGGCAGCGGCAACACCTGCTCCAGGGTCGGGGCCTGGGTCATGGTGTTGACGAACCGGTTGTAGCAGAGCACCAGGCGGTCGATGCGCTCCTCGCGGTAGGCATCGAGCATGACCTTGATGGTGCCGATCAGGTCGGTCAGGTGGGGCGTGTCGCCCAGATGCGAAGTCTGGGCGACCACGTTACCGCCAAAGCGCTTGAAGAACTGGATCGCCTTGTTGCCGATAGCGACGATATCCAGCTCCAACCCAGCCTGACGGTCCTTGGCCGCCGCGGCAGCGATTTGCCGGAACAGGTTGGTGTTCAGACCACCGGCCAGACCGCGATCGGAGGACACGACGATGTAACCGACCCTGCGCTCCGTGGTACGGGGTTGCAGGAACGGATGCTTGTACTCCGGATTCGCGAGCGCCAGGTGACTGATCACCTGGCGGATCTTTTCGGCGTAGGGACGGGCCGCCTGCATGCGAGCTTGCGCGCTGCGCATCTTCGAGGTCGACACCATCTCCATCGCACGCGTGATCTTCTGCGTGCTCTTGATACTCTTGATCTGAGTCCGGATCTCTTTTGCGCCGGCCATGGGGATTCCCCGTCGTCGTTACCAGGTGCCGGTGGCCTTGAAGCTTTCCACCGCCTTTTTGAGGCCAGCCTCGATCTCGCCGTTGTAATCGCCGGTCTCGTTGATCTTCTTCATCAGATCGGAGAACTGCGACTTGAAGAAGGCGTGCAAGCCCGCTTCGAACGCGCCGACCTTGTTGAGCGGGATGTCGTCCAGGTAGCCCTCGTTGGCGGCATACAGGGACAGCGCCATCTCCGCGATCGACAGCGGCGAGAACTGCTTCTGCTTCATCAGCTCGGTCACGCGCTGACCGCGCTCGAGCTGCTTGCGGGTAGCCTCGTCCAGATCGGAAGCGAACTGCGCGAACGCCGCCAGCTCACGGTACTGAGCCAGGGCCAGACGCACACCGCCGCCCAGCTTCTTGATGATCTTGGTCTGGGCCGCGCCACCCACGCGCGACACCGAGATACCCGCGTTGATGGCGGGACGGATGCCGGCGTTGAACAGGTCGGTTTCCAGGAAGATCTGGCCGTCGGTGATGGAGATCACGTTGGTCGGCACGAACGCGGACACGTCGCCGGCCTGGGTCTCGATGATCGGCAGCGCGGTCAGCGAACCGGTCTTGCCCTTCACCGCACCGTTGGTCATCTTCTCGACGTACTCGGCGTTGACGCGCGCGGCGCGCTCGAGCAGACGCGAGTGCAGGTAGAACACGTCACCCGGATACGCCTCACGGCCAGGCGGACGACGCAGCAGCAGCGACACCTGACGATAGGCCCAGGCCTGCTTGGTCAGGTCGTCGTACACGATCAGGGCGTCCTCGCCACGATCGCGGAAGTATTCGCCCATGGCGCAACCGGCGTACGGCGCGATGAACTGCAGCGCGGCGGACTCGGAAGCGGACGCGGCGACGATGATGGTGTGCTCCATCGCGCCGTGCTCTTCGAGCTTGCGCACCACGTTGGCGATCGAGGAGGCCTTCTGGCCGATCGCCACGTAAATGCACTTAATGCCGGTGCCCTTCTGGTTGATGATGGTGTCGATGGCGACGGCGGTCTTACCGGTCTGACGGTCGCCGATGATCAGCTCGCGCTGGCCGCGGCCGATCGGCACCATCGAGTCGATGGCCTTCAGACCGGTCTGCACCGGCTGGTCCACCGACTTACGAGCGATCACGCCCGGCGCCACCTTTTCGATCGGCGAAGTGCCGGCGGCGTTGATCGGGCCCTTGCCGTCGATCGGGTTACCGAGCGGGTCGACCACGCGGCCGAGCAGCCCCTCGCCCACCGGCACCTCGAGCACGCGACCGGTGCACTTCACCGCGTCGCCTTCCTTCAGGTGCAGATAGTCGCCCAGCACCACGGCGCCGACCGAGTCGCGCTCCAGGTTCAGGGCCAGGCCATAGGTGTTGCCGGGGAACTCCAGCATCTCGTAGGACATGGCGTCGGCCAGCCCGTGGATGCGAACGATGCCGTCGGTCACGGAGACGATCGTGCCCTCGGACCGAGCTTCGGCGGCAGCGGAGAAATTCTCGATCCGCTGCTTGATGATCTCGCTGATTTCGGAAGGATTGAGTTGCATTGTCATCCCCTTAGCGGCTCAAGGTCGCGGCAAGCCGCTCGAGGCGACCGCGTACCGAACCGTCAATGACCAAATCCCCTGCACGGATGATGGCGCCACCGAGCAGGCTCGCGTCCGTTTCCGTGCTGAGGGTGACCTTGCGCTGCAGCCGCTGCGAGAGCGCCTGGGCCACCTTCTGCTGGGTCCCGGGATCGACGGGTTGTGCAGTGATCAGGCGCGCGTTGACGGTTGCCTCGGCCTCGGCCCGGAGTTCGGCGTACTGGGCGGCGATTTGCGGAAGCAGCTGTAGGCGGCGGTTCTCCGCCAGCAGCCGGATCAGGTTCCGGCCCTGCTCATCGAGTCGATCACCGCAGACGCTCAGAAACAGCTCGACGAGCTGCTCCTTGGTCAACCTCGGGCTGCCCAGCAAGGCGTTCATGGTCGGGTCGCGGGCCACGGCGGCGGCGAACTCAAGCATCTCGGACCACTTGGCAAGATTGCCGGCGGCCTGAGCTGCCTTGAATACGCCCTGGGCGTAAGGCCGCGCGATGGTGCTGTATTCGGCCATGGAGGTGCGCCCTACAGTTGCTTGGCCAGCTCTTCGAGCATGGCGTTGTGGGTATTGGCATCCACCTCGCGCTGCAGGATCTTGGCGGCGCCGGCCAGGGCCAGCGCAACCACCTGCTTCTGGAGTTCCGCCTTGACCCGATTGCGCTCTTGCTCAATCTGGGCGTGGGCGGCCGCCGTCAGCCGCTCGCCTTCTTGGCGAGCGGCTTCCTTGGCTTCCTCAACGATTTCGTTGCCGCGCTTGTTGGCCTGCTCCAGGATTTCAGCGGCCTGCTTGCGCGCCTCCTGCAGCAGCTCGGATGCCCGCTTCTGCGCCAGTTCCAGTTCCTGCGTGCCGCGCTCCGCACGAGCCAAGCCTTCGGCAATCTTACGCTGCCGCTCGGCCATCGCCCGGGTGATGGGCGGCCATACGAAAGCCATCGTGAACCAGACCAGCAGCGCAAATACGATCATTTGCGCGAAAAGCGTGGCGTTAATGCTCACAGCGGAATCCTCTCCGTGAGTGGGTTACGGATTCACCGCCTGTTTTAGCCACCAACAGCGGCGCGAACGGAATCCAGCAGCGGGTTGGCGAAGGTGTAGAACAGAGCGATACCCACACCGATCATCGGCACGGCGTCGAGCAGGCCGGCGATGATGAACATCTTGATCTGCAGGGCACCCATCATCTCCGGCTGGCGCGCGGAGCTCTCCAGATACTTGCCGCCGAGCAGAGCGAAGCCGATGGCCGTGCCGAGCGCGCCCGCAGCCAGGATCAGGGCCACGCCGAGAACGGTCATGCTCTGAATATCAGCAATCAGGTTAGCCAGTTCCATTTTTCCTCCAACAAGCGTCAGCTGGTTAAACAAAGGGTCAAGCGAAACTCGGTTCGACGGCGACGATTAGTGCTCTTCGCTCGCCATGCTCAGATAGATGATCGTGAGCATCATGAAGATAAAGGCCTGCAGCGTAATGATTAGGATGTGGAACGCCGCCCAGATGAAACCCAGGATGATTTGCAGGATGTACATGACCCAGGTGCCGGGGCTGGCGAAGTCCGACAGCGCGGCGTTCAGCGAGAACAGGGCAATCAGGACGAAGATCAGCTCGCCCACGTACATGTTGCCGAACAGTCGCAGACCCAGCGAGACGGGCTTGGCCAGGTCCTCGACGATGCGCATGATCAGGTTGAACGGCGCCGCCCACACGCCGAACGGCTTGGTCAGCACTTCCTTGGTGAAGCCGCCCAGGCCCTTGGAGCTGAGGCTGTAGACGTAGGTCAGGAACAGCACCGAGATGGACAGCGCGAAGGTGGCGTTGAGGTCGGTGGACGGCACGACCTTCATGTAGTCGATGCCGATGAAGTGCGCCAGCCAGGGCAGCAGGTCGACCGGCAGCAAGTCCATGAAGTTCCACAGCCAGACCCAGCAGAAGATGGTCAGCGCCAGCGGGGCGATCAGCTTGCTGTGGCCGTGGTAGGAATCGCGAACCTGGGTGTCGACGAACTCGACGATGACCTCGCAGAAGTTCTGCAGCCCGGTGGGCACTCCGGCGGTCGCCCGGCGCGCGGCGGCGTAGAACACGCCGATGAAGATCAGGCCCAGGACGATCGACCAGAACAGGGTGTCGAGATGGAACACCCAGAACCCGCCGGGGCTTTCGCGGCCGACCAGGTTGTATTGGGTAAGGGGCGTCAGGTGGTGAAGGATGAAATCAGTCGCGTTACCAGCAGCCATAGCTCGGTCAACCGTCTTTGTTGCCTGACAAGGGCGCCCAAAGCAGCGCCAGTAAATACACAAACAATGTCGAGACGAACGCCAACATCATTGGCGCTTGCGCTAGATCGAGCCACTTCAGCGCCAGTACGAACAGCGCGACGATGATGCCGATCTTGGCGACTTCCGCCAAGTAGAAGGCTCGCGCCATGCGACGCGGGTCTCCAAACCTGCTCGGAGCGAAAGCGATTCGGACCTGGTAGTAGGTGCCGACAGCGCTTATGGCCCCCCCTAGCCATGCCGACACGCCCGCCCGCGTACCGGCGAAAATCAAAAACAGGACACCTACGATCCCGGTCACGCCGAACTGGGAAGCTACGATCAGATAGGCCAATCGTCTTGCTTGCTGTTGGGACAGGTAGCTCATCCCAACAACCTCCCATTTCGGCTGAGGCGGCTTGAGCGGTGCCGCGCATAAAAACGGTCGCCCGGCGCATCCTGACGTTGTCGAAGGGGCCGGCGCGACCCGCGCAGCAGTATAAGGATTCGACCCTGCGGGTTCAACAGCAGAAAAGACAAGGCCGGAATGCCCTCCACCGCGCCGGGGGTCGCCGCTGGCGGGCGGCGACGGCGGCTCGTCGACGCACCCTCGGGGGGAGGGATCAGCGGATGTGATTCAGGATGCCGTCGAGCTCGTCCAGACTGCTGTACTGAATGACCAGTTTGCCGCTGCCCTTGGGGCCGTGCTGGATCTTCACGGTGGCGCCGAGCCGCTCGGACAGGTCGTCCTGCAGCCGGCGGATGTCCGGGTCGAGCCGGGCCGGCGCCTTGGCCGGTTGCTCGCTCAGCAGGCGCTTGACCAGCGCCTCGGTCTCGCGCACCGACAGCCCGCGGCTCACCACCATGGCGGCTGCCTGCGGCTGGCGCGCTTCGGGCAGGCCGGCCAGGGCGCGGGCGTGGCCCATTTCCAGCTCGCCGCGCTGTAAGTAACCCTTGACGTCGGGATGCAGGTCGAGCAGACGCAGCAGGTTGGTCACGGCCACCCGCGAGCGGCCGACGGCGTCGGCCACCTCCTGATGGGTCATGCCGAACTCTTCGGTGAGCCGTTTGAGCGCGGCGGCCTCTTCCAGTGGGTTGAGATCCTGCCGCTGGATGTTCTCGATCAGGGCGACGGCGATCGCCGCTTCGTCGGGAATCTCCCGCACCAAGGCGGGAATTTCGGCGAGCCCGGCCAGCTGGGCGGCGCGCCAGCGCCGCTCGCCGGCGACGATCTCGTATTTGTCCGGTCCGAGCGGGCGCACCACGATCGGCTGCACCACGCCCTGAGCCTTGATGGAATCGGCCAGCTCCTGCAGCGCGGCGGGATCGAAGTCGGTGCGTGGCTGGTAGCGCCCGCGCTGCAGGAATTCCACCGGCAGATGGCGTAGCGCGGCGTCGGCCGACGCCGCTTCGGCGCCGGCGGTGCTGTCCAGTCCTAACAGGGCATCGAGGCCGCGGCCGAGTCCTCTACGCTTTGCCGACATTAGCTAACCCTCTGTCGTCGTTCAGCCCGCGTTCTGGGCGAGGCGCTGATCGCGGCGGATCATTTCGCTAGCCAGCGCCATGTAGGCGATCGCGCCGCGCGACGTGCGATCGTACTGAATGGCCGGCAAGCCATGGCTGGGCGCCTCGGCCAAGCGCACGTTGCGCGGGATCATCGTGCGGTAGACCTTGTCGTTGAAATGCTGGATCAACTGCGCACCGACCTGGTTGGCCAGGTTGTTGCGCGGGTCGAACATGGTTCGCAGCAATCCTTCGATCTTCAAGTCCTTGTTCACCGTGTCCTGCACCCGGCGGATGGTGTTGAGCAGCGCGGTGAGTCCCTCCAGGGCGTAGTACTCGCACTGGATCGGAATGAGCACGCTGTCGGCAGCCACCAGCGCGTTGAGCGTAAGGATGTTCAACGACGGCGGGCAGTCGATCAGGATGTAGTCGAAATCCGCCTTGATGCGCGCCAACTGCAGGCGCAGCCGCTGCTCGCGCGCCTTGGCGTCGAGCAGCTCCACCTCGGCGGCGGTGAGATCGCCGTTGGCCGGCAGCAACCGGTAATTGGCCGATTCCACGGTCACCAGCGCTTCGCGGCTGGTGGCTTTGTCCAACAGCACGTCGTAGGTGGAGAACTTCACCGCGTCCTTGTCGATGCCGGAGCCGACCGTGGCGTTGCCTTGCGGATCGAGATCGACCAACAGGGCGCGTTTGCGCAAGCCGGCCAGGGCCGCCGCCAGATTGACGCAGGTCGTGGTCTTGCCCACCCCCCCTTTCTGGTTGGTTACTGCGATGACTTTGCCCATGGGTCTACCCCAGCGGGTCGCCCCGCTCTATTCGGCCAGGCTGAGTTCGATCAAGTGCCGCTCGGCGTCGAGACCCGGCACCTGCAGGCGATGCACCTGAAGCTTAACGTTCTTGGCGGTGATTTGCGCCAGCTCATTGTCATCGAGCCTGCCCTTCATGGCTAGCCAGCGGCCGCCCGGCCGCAGCAGATGGCGGGTGAGCTCGACGAAGGTACCGAGCTCGGCGAAGGCGCGGGAGCTGATCTGATCGAAAGGCTGCGAGGGATGGTACGCCTCGACGCGGCTTTCGACGACGGATAGGTTGGCAAGGCGGAGTTCGATCTGCGCCTGGCGCAGGAACCGGATTTTCTTGCCGTTGCTGTCGAGCAGCGTCACCTGTAGGTCCGGTCGCGCGATGGCCAGCGGAATGCCAGGCAAGCCGGCGCCGCTGCCGACATCGAGCAACCGGCCGTGGCCGGCCCACGGCAGGATGGCGAGGCTGTCGAGCAGATGCTTTGGCACCATCTCGACCGGATCGCGCACTGCGGAGAGGTTGTAGGCCCGGTTCCACTTGACGAGCAGATCCAGGTAGGCGCGCAGCGGCGGTGCCAGCGCTGGATCGAGATGGAGCCGGCGCAGGCCTTGGTCGAGCAGGGTATCGATCGCGTCCGCCACGTCAGGCACTTCGCTGCAGCAAATTCTGCTTTTTCAGGTAGATGAGCAGCAGCGAGATGGCGGCGGGCGTCATCCCCGGGATGCGCGTGGCTTGGCCGACGGTGGTCGGGCGCTGGCGCTTTAGCTTGTCGCGCAGCTCGTTGGACAGGCCCGAGACGCGGTCGTAGTCGAAGGCATCCGGGATCGGGATGGTCTCGTGCTGGACGTTGCGTTCGATTTCCTCGCGCTGGCGCTCGAGGTAGCCCTGGTACTTGGCCTGGATTTCCACCTGCTCGGCGACTTGCGGGTCGACGGCGGTGTCGTTGATGCCGGCTAAGGCGATCAGATCCCGGTAGCCGACGTCTGGGCGACGCAACAGATCGAGCAGACGCGCTTCGCGCTTGAGCGGCGTGCCGAGCACGGCGGTGGCTTTGGCGTCGTCGATCTGGCCCGGTCGCAGCCACGTGGAGTGCAGGCGCTGCTGCTCACGAGCGATCGCCTCGCGCTTGCGCTCGAAGGCTTCCCAGCGTTCGTCGTCGACCAGGCCGAGTTGACGGCCGATTTCGGTGAGACGCAGGTCGGCGTTGTCCTCGCGCAGCGACAGCCGGTATTCGGCGCGGCTGGTGAACATGCGGTAGGGCTCGCTGGCGCCGTGGGTGCGCAGATCGTCGATCAGCACACCGATGTAGGCTTGGTCGCGGCGCGGCGTCCAGGGCTCTAAGTCCTTGACCGCGCGCGCGGCATTGAGTCCGGCGATCAGACCCTGTGCGGCGGCTTCCTCGTAGCCAGTGGTGCCGTTGATCTGGCCGGCGAAGTACAACCCGCGGATGAAGCGGTTCTCCAGGCTGGGCAGCAAATCGCGAGGATCGAAGTAGTCGTACTCGATGGCGTAGCCCGGCCGAGTGATGTGGGCGTTCTCCAAGCCTTTGATGGAGCGCACCAGTTGGTACTGGATATCGAACGGCAAGCTCGTGGAGATGCCGTTCGGATAAATCTCGTGCGTGTTCAGGCCCTCGGGTTCGAGGAAGACCTGATGGGAGGTCTTGTCGGCGAAGCGGTGAATCTTGTCCTCGACCGATGGGCAATAGCGCGGACCGATGCCCTGGATCACGCCGGTGTACATCGGCGAGCGGTCGAGACCGCTGCGGATGATGTCGTGCGTACGCTCGTTGGTGTGGGTGATCCAGCAGCAGATCTGGCGTGGGTGCTGTTCGGGACGGCCGAGGAAGGAGAACACCGGTACCGGCGTGTCGCCGGGCTGGCGTTCCAGCCGCGAGAAGTCGATGGTCCGTCCATCCAAGCGCGGCGGCGTGCCGGTCTTGAGGCGGCCGCAACGCAGCGGCAGTTCGCGCAGCCGTTCGGCCAGAGCGACGGCCGGCGGATCGCCGGCGCGGCCGCCTTGGTAGTTGGACAGGCCGATGTGGATGCGTCCAGCCAGGAAGGTGCCGACGGTCAACACCACGGCTGGCGCTTCGAACCGCAAGCCCATTTGCGTGACCACGCCCTGAATGCGTTCGCCGTTGACGATCAGATCGTCGACCGCCTGCTGGAACAGGGTGAGGTTCGGCTGATTCTCGATGGCGCTGCGGATGGCCTGTTTGTACAGGCTGCGGTCGGCTTGCGCGCGGGTAGCGCGCACGGCGGGACCTTTGCGCGAGTTGAGGATGCGGAAGTGGATGCCGCTCAGATCGGCGGCGCGCGCCATGTAACCGCCTAGCGCGTCAATTTCCTTGACCAGATGGCCTTTGCCGATACCGCCGATGGCGGGATTGCAACTCATCTGGCCAAGGGTTTCGACGTTGTGGGTCAGTAGCAGCGTGCGGCAACCCAGACGGGCAGCCGCCAGGGCCGCCTCGGTTCCGGCGTGGCCGCCGCCGACTACGATCACGTCGAAGCGTTCGGGATAGTGCACGAGCTGCTCAGGTGGTCGTTGCCGGAGAAGTGGACCCGGCAGTTTAGGTAAGTCAAGGGTGGCAGGCAAGGGTGGGCTTGCGGTGGTGAGATAGAAATAACCTTTCTTTTTTTCCTTAGACCCTGTTGAGACTGTAGAGACGTGTTCCGGCTGTGAAGAGTGATCGGTGTCGCCCGTTGGATCAATGAGTTGGGAGCGTTTCTCGTTGGGGATAAGGGCGCGGGCGACGCTGGGATAACTGAAGAACAACGTGTGGATAAGTTTCCAGGAGGAAGTTACCCGCGCTCGAGGCACAGTTTATCCACAGGGTTAGTCCGAGCTTGCGAACAGCGCTGACGATGGAATCCGTGTGGTGAGCAGGAAAGGATTTGCAGCAGACCGCGTGTGCGTATGGCTAGCGGTGTCGGGATGGGTCAGCAAGAGCAGTGGAAGGGGAGAGACTTACGCACATCGTCTGCGAGATGAAGAACGTTCGTTGTCGTTGGGTAAGTCTGGCGCGTTGCCCTTGTGGTCGCTCTGCTGGTTGTGAATCGGGGGATGCCGCGCTTCGGAAGGAAGCAGACGATGTTCGCGGTCCGTTAGCGGTGTTGATCGCGGTCGGACAGTCGTGTGAGCGGTGCTCAGCGTCGGCGCCGGTGCACGGATGACGAGCGTCGTATCAGCCAGTGGGCAGCTGCCGATGTACGGACGGATGTGTCGAATCGGTCTTGGGGTACGTAGGGCAGCTGCTGAGGCTGGTCGTCTCGTCTTGGGACACGCCGAAGGAGAACGCGCTTGTCTGTGGATCGCTTTCCGTTGGTGGACGTCGATCATGCTGACGGCGTGCGCAGGGTTTGTCGAACAGCTGTAGACGGCGCGGAATTCGGCTGTGTGGAGCGTACGGCGGGCCGATTCAGGCGTAGCGGCGTCGAGAGGGGGCGGCGGCGCTGCGCTCAGGCAAAGCCATCACAAGAACAATTCTTTTATTCCTTAGACTTGTTGAAGAAATTAGAGCGGCTCTTGGTTTGTGGATATCCGGCGAGCGGCTATTCGGATCAAGCCGTTATGTACGCAAAGCGCTGCCCACGACAGCGTGGACGAGCGCTGGGTAAGTCAGGAACAAGCTGTGGATAAATCAGTGCTGCGAAGTCGTCCGCCGGTCAGTAACAAGTTATGCACAGGCTTGAGCGGAGGATACGCACAGGCGCACTGAGCGCGATCCGGCGGCTGGTGGGCGCGCGCAAGGGAGGACCGGACGAGGGCAAGTTCGTCGGTAGGGAGCGGAAAAGAAGACGACGCGGCTTCCTACCGAAGCCGCGTCGCAGGGACGGGATCGAAGCGGCTCAGGCGGTAGCGGCTTCTGCGGTTTCGGCCGGGGCTGGGGTGCGGATGAGGTAGTCGAAGGCGCTCAGCGCGGCCTTGGCGCCCTCGCCCATGGCGATGACGATCTGCTTGTAGGGCACGGTGG
>Ga0207747_1000224_pt1 | contig 72201 bp, 55 predicted proteins | sample HigsolmetaGSP11D_FD_184839 | JGI IMG/M metagenome (GOLD analysis project Ga0207747, IMG submission 184839) | High solid enriched microbial communities from the Joint BioEnergy Institute, USA - SP1-1-D (SPAdes) | ecosystem: Engineered > Bioreactor > SSF (Solid state fermentation) > Aerobic >...
CTCAACGTTCTGCTACCCCACCAAATAACATTAATATTTTAATGTTATTTATGGACAAAGTTTCGGTATATTATTTAGATCCGATAAATTTTCGATGCTTCTAAGATTTAACAAGTGCTCTGTTACGAGGTCTTAAAATTATGGCTGCTTCCAGGCCTATCTTCTTGTCGACTTATATAGAAACTCTCTTAATTTCACTCAATAATAATTTTGGAACCTTAACTTCTTTGTTCTGGGCTGTTTCCCTTTTGACATACAACCTTATCACTCTATGTCCGATAGTTCAAGATCCATCTTTGTCATTCCGAGTCTACATACTCACCGATAAAATCTTCACGATCCCCCGATGTATACAATAAAAATGTATTTCATATAAAAATTATATGAATAATTTACATTTTGTATGAGATTAAGTTCTGTACCTACTAAGATGTTACTTAAACTGCCTACTATTATAGGTTTCGCAGAAAACCAGCTATCCTAGTCAGTTTTGTCTTTCACTTACCTACCATAGTTCTTCGGATATCTTTGCAACGATAACCCGTTCGGACTTTTATAATCCTGACTATGGTAAAATCACCAGGCTTCGGGTCTAACTTTAGACACTATTCATTATTTTAATGATTGGTTTAACTACGCATATATATATTATATATTTATATTAATATATATTATATTATGTTATATAACATAACATAATATATATTTAATGTGTAATGTAGTAATGTAGTGTAGTCTAGTCTAGTGTATATAAACACCCCATACTACACACACACAACACATACACAATGTAATATATATTATTTTGCTTTTTCTCTTTTATTACGAACGAAGTAGAAAAAAGCGGGCTCAACTTTTGAACGTAAGTCTATTGCCCAGTATAATTATATATTATCATATATATAAATATATTTATATTTTTCGCTCGCATCTAAAGTTAACTCGGCAACCCATTATGCAAAAGGTACGCTCTCGCCTTTTATTATAAGCTTGAGCTGCTTATAAAACTACTACTTCCATATTTACTACTTTCCCTCACGGTACTTTTCTCTATCGCTTATGTATTATATTTAGCCTTTGAGGAAGGTTCCCCATAAAATTCAAACAGCTTCGAAGCCATTTTACTTATTTATATAGGCTACTCTATTTTAGTTCACACTAATCATAGAATCTCGTTTGATTTCTTTTCCTGAAGTTAATTAGATATTTCAATTCACTTCGTTTATTAAATAATTTCTCTAAGAGTTTATATGTTTCATACGTCAATTTTATAAAAAACATAATCTCAATGCATCTCTTTAATACATAGCGAAGGTGGTCTGTAGTAGTCTCTTTATATACTTGTATATATATTATATATACCTATTTATATCTTATTCATTTCTAGTAATTCTTAGAATAATTTAAATTAAAGTTTATTGTCGGGTTACTGTGACTCGAACACAGAAAAATTCCACCCCAAATGGAACGTCGTAACCAATCTGACTCTAACCCGTTATAGAATAATATTATGTTTATATTGAAGATATATATATAACTTATAGATTCTATTCCTATTACTATTACTTACTTTCTCTTCTGTGGTGTTACATTAAATACATACAATACAATACAATAGTGTGGTCAACGTACGTACGTACGTACGTACGTACGTGTCTAAGTAGAACTTACTAGGATCCAGAAGGGTCCAGGGAGAGTGTAAGTGCCATGGCAAAAGTACCTCGGAGTGCAACATAACAAAGACTGGACCCTCCCCCCCCCCCCTAGGTCACTGCTGACATGCTCTGGTCCCTCCACCAGCTTTGGTTAGGTTAGTAAACAGGTTTAAGGAAGATGACTGAACTTCCGGCTACTTCGTTAGTAGCGGGCTTATGCCAAAAGTACAGTACAGTACCAGCGCACTAGTAATATATATATATATATATATATATTAGTTAGTTATAAACTAACATATATCTATATAGATTCAGATACATTGATGTATTTATTAAATTCGAACAGTTAAAATATTAATACACATAACTAATAAATTAATTTTTTTTTATATAAGTTTGGTAGTAGTAGTAATAGTTAATATGAATTCTTTATTTTGGATAAACAGAAAGTATGCGATTCGAACGCATGAAAGAAAAATTCTTAGTTAGACTCTAGCTAACCGCCTTAAACCGCTCAGCCAACTTTCTAGATAGACATATATATATAAACTTTTGTAATGTAATTAATGTTTTGTTATAAATGCCTACCTTATTAGAATAGTATACTTTAATTTCATTATAATACTATTAAATATAGTATGCAGCAGAGAATATAGGATTCGAACCTATGATGGGGTAATCCATAGTTAAACTCAAACTAACCACCTTAAACCACTCGGTCAATTCTCTTTAATTCTTTCAAGACTCGAACTTGATTATCATTCTTATCAAAAATGCGCTTTACCCGTTAAGCTAAAGAATTTAAAAAAAAATAAGTTTAAGATTAAGAAATAGGTGATTCGAACACCTAACCTTCCGTGTGTAAAACGGTTGCTCTACCATTGAGCTAATTTCTTGAACAGGGTTCATGAAGATGAGACTTTAAATCATCATCCCTCCCTGGCCACCCTCCCTCCGGTAGACCTAGTCTACCGACGTGGGTTTAATGATTATTAATTTAAATTTTTCTAGGTTTAATAGTAATAACTATAGCTCCAACCATAGCAAGAAGAAGAATAAAACTGGCTAAAATAAGTCAAACGTTATAATTTGTATACATAATATTACCAATACTTGAAATATGATTATTTTCAGCAAGCGCTCCATCTCAGATTTTAGATGTTATAAAGAATAAATCATTTTTATCTGTATTTATATTATTAATATTATTATCTTCTCCACCTACTATTTGTATAGTATAAAGATTTTCATTTAAGTTGCTGCTATTAAATTGATTTGATATTATAACACCGTAAGGCAACATTTTAAATAAAAAAGAGCTAATTATTATTCCAACAAGAATTGTTAAAGGAATACTATTACTAGTATTACTTTGAAGTTCACTTGTTCTAATGTTTATCAACATTAAGATAAATAAGAATAGTATTGATACTGCTCCTATATATACTATTAAGTAAGATAATCCTACAAAATTTAAACCTATTAAAATTAAATAAAAAGAAACATAAGCAAATAATCCTATTAAATGTAACACTGACACTATTGGATTTTTACTTATAATCACACATATACCGGAAATCACAGCTAAAACTGATAGTATGTCTAACATTATATGTGTGGAACCATTTGTATAAATTTCCTTTAATAATAATAAAGATATTTGACTATTCATAGAAATTATTATACAATATATACCTATAAGAGTGATAGATGAAATTAAGGTAATTTGATTCTGTGCTACTGCTACGCACAAAAAGGTATATATATATATATATATATATATATATAACAACCGCCGAGCATATAACTTACTATTCAATAGTATATATATATATATATATACATATAATGTTGAAACGCAGCGGAGGACATAATAGAGCTAGCTAGCTCCTCCAGCCTCCTAACCAAGAGTACTTAGATTCGAACTAAGAATTTAAAGGTTGAAGCTTTCTGTTTTACCATTAAACTATACTCTTTTAATTACTCCTTCTCATTTTAGATTCGAACTAAAAACCAGAATATTAGAAGTATTCTACTCTACCAATTGAGCTAATGAGAATCTCTATTATAATCTACATATACTCACCGTTACGAAATATCGTAGCTATCTTGTTCGGAAAAGAGGTGAATCGAACACCCAGGTGTAGTAAAACACAATATTTAGCAAATATCTTACCTTACCAATGGCAACTTTTCCTTAACGAATTAGACCGGAATCGAACCGGCATCTATCCTCGTGACAGGAGGATCCTTTACCAATTAAGTTACTAATTCTATATATATTGTTTTATATTTAGTCCTTTTAATAGACATAAATAATCTAAAGACTTACTAGTCATTAAAGGATATTTATTATAACTTTGAACCATAAATGTCATTTTATTATCTGATTTATAATGAATATTACATTGAAACATCTAAGCCTACTAGCGGCTGAGGGTGGCACGACTATCATAAACACAGCTTTCTCCTTTATTTTGGTGCTGTGCCAGATATCTCATACCTCATAATCACACATTTGTATTTAAATTACTTTTATCTAATGATAATTTTTTCAAAAAGATATTATATTTTAAATTAAGTGTGGTCTACTTCGTAGGAAGCTCCACATAGGATAACACCCTCCCACCCAAACCGTACGTGATAGTTTCCTACGGACATCTTTCCACCAATCCCTTTAGAGCTTTCACCATTGGCACCACCTAGGTTTGGGCTCACAATCATGTATACTCAGTGTCGAACCGGCGGATTACCTACTCGTCGCCCTTACGAGTTGGAGGAGCCCGGGTCCTTTCTAGGCCGAAATCAAGCACCTTTCCTCATGATCGGATCAAGCTACACCCCTTCGTTAAAGGTTGTGATCACTGCTATGGGTGTTCCACGTAGTACGTACGTAGTACGTGTGCCCGCATTAACTAGACTTCGACAAATAGTTAGAGGCGTACATCCCACGGTTGCAGCGCATTAGCTTAAGCGGTAACCTTAGGACCTCGTGCGCTTTCGGTTGCTATATTGCAACTAGCTCAGGGTTCCTGGTAACCTGCAAGGTATCCTATACCGTTGCAAGCATTTAATTCCCTGACATCCTACTAGCCTGCTTTTGAGGGTAGGGCCTAAATGGGCCTCTTGGGCGTATCGAGTTCGTCATCCTATCCATAGTTACCTCCCCCCCCCCTAATGTGAGAGAGAGACTAGACTAGTGGGGGCAGGCCCCTACTCACGACGTTGGCTGTCTGCTATACTCCTAGGGTGTTAGTAGCGGGCCCTAAAAGCGTGGGGCGAATATCCGTATTAAAGGGCCAGGTATATTCGATATTTAGTCTCAAGCTAAACTCTCTAATGCGCGCCTCGCGTGGCGCACTAGGATCTTATGTAAATATATTTTAGGTTAAGAAATCGAAGTCGAAGTCGAAATACGAAATTTACCATTTATTTAATTAATATTTATATACAACAGGCGGGACTCGAACCCGCATAATCCGTGTGGAAGACGGTAATCCTACCATTGAATGACTGTTGTTGGTGGGACCTATAGGATTCGAACCTACATCTGAATGATTAAAAGTCATTAGCATTACCATTATGCTAAGATCCCCGGCCCTCCCTACCCTACAATACAATAATACAATACAATAAAATACAAAATTTTTTCTTTTATAATGCATAATACTCACCACCTATTACCCGTATATTTTATTTAAAATATACACTTAACTTACCCATTGATAAAAGTATTACTGTATTTACTATTTACATTATAATAGCTACCTACACATATATATATATATATATATATATATATATATATAATATTATTTAATTTATTCTTCTTGACTGACTGCAAATGATGATTTTGTTTATTTCTAGATGATATCTATGATATCATAATCATTTCATATACTTGTGATATTATCTCTATAATACCTCCACCTAAAATAATCAATATTTCAATGACACTTACTCTTGAATTTCCTCCTCCTGTTGGAAGGTCGCCTCCAGAATTAAAATCACCTCCTCCTAAGCCACCACCACCAAAAGGACCAGAAGCACCTGTATTATTCTTCCAGGATCAGCAGTAGATAAACCAGCAGTTAAATTATTTTTTTTTCTTCTAATTCTCTTACTTCATTTTCATATAATGTCTTCTCCATAATTAAATCTTTTATTATGCTTCATCTTTTGGGTTTGACGCCTCCGCGTCCTTTATTTTTTTTTTTTATTCAATTCTTCTAGGGCTATTAGCTTACTGTTAATAGGCTTCTCATACTCATTATGTATTTCCCGTGTCTTACCACAATATGTAGCTGCTACTCTGGAAACATTTCCCGACTGTCCAATTAATTCACTTAACGATTCCTTAATAGGTCTATTATCTTGGAAAACATTTGGATGTCTTTCCTGTAGCTCGTTTAAATTTTTAGATGTTTCTTCTCTTAATTCTCCTTCTTTATCCAATGATTCAATAATTATTTTCGATTTTAATATATCTTTATATGCAACAGTTCTTATCTTAGTACATTCTTCGTGTAAAGGATCATTTTTTTTCTTAGAAAATTCTTTTCTTCTTTAGTATTCCTTTTTACTCAATTATCTTTTTTACTGTCACTTATACTTCTAAGTATAGACCACCTTTTAGAAAGATCATTTGATATTTGTCGATGAATATCAACACCTTTACCTTCAGAAATATCATTGAATATTTGTTGAAGAACATCTTTAACATTAGCATTAGCATTAGCATTATCAGCATTAGCATTAGTACTATTAGAAGAAACATAACATTCCCCCACCACGAACAGTTATAGAATCACCTGGATATATTGTACTTGATCTAACATTCTTAAATATTGAAGAGGGTCTTCTTCAGCATTATCTAGACTCGGGTCGTCAAAATACAAGCTCAGTATATATTTTTTATATCTAAATTTAGAAGAAGAGCCATTATCTGGATTTTGATCAGCAGCATAAAGAACTATGTTTCTATCTTCTTCAACAGATGATAGACATGGTCTTAAACCACCACGACTACCATCAACAAGGTTAAGGAATTCAAGAAGTAAATTTAATATTTCCTCAGTAACTTCTTTGATAATAGAATTTAATATACCCGCCGCAGATGTCAACTTTGATGATAATAGAATTTAATATACCTGCAGCAGATGTCAAATTTGATGATGATCATTGATAGAATTTAATATAACAGCTACTGCTGCAGTATCTCTAATAGAATTTATCAGAGATACTGCTGTTGCATAATAGTATCTACTAAAAATATTCTGACTGGCGCCAATAATAATAAAAAAGATCGCTCCCCCCCCCCCCCCCTTACCTTCATCCTTACTACATAATAACATACAGGGATACCTTCGCGCCTAATCTTCTTTGCATACTTCCCATAGTTTTCTTTCTCCAACTGTTACATAAGCTATACCGACCAGCGAGGGAACTAAAACCAAAACAACTTCAACATATAATAGATAAAATAGAAATAAATTTTTTCATGGATTTACTTTTATTTTTTATATTTATAATTAAATTTTAAATTATATTTATATTTATATTTATATTTATTTATATTTATAATACCTCTAATCAGTAATAAACCAGCTAGAAGGCAATGATTGATTAGAAGAGACCACTACCTCCATTAGGAGGGGGAGGGGGGGGGCTTGTTTAGTTTTTATAAATTATCCATTAAATATACCTTTTATCATGCATTGTCGTCATGCATTAAAAACCTTTAAATAACCAGATATAAACACAGAGTATAAGAAGTGATAGTTGAATTTGATTGACTATCCCTCCCACTCTAACAATTCAATTCCTCCTCCTCCTAACTTTAACAAACAAAAGTAAGTAAGTAAGTAAGTATACAAGCTCACCACTCCTCTAACAATTCAATTCCCAACTACCCTCCCTCACAGTAATATCGATCATTCATTGTTAGAATTTATAGTTAGATAGCTAGCTAAACAGTACCTATCACAGCCTTCACTGAGTACTACTTAACTAAGATAGGTACAGTATGATAGATTACTACTGTTACACCTTCTGCTGAGTTATAAAATATGACAAACTATTGTTACACATATTTATATAGAAATATGACACACAATCAACCCAGAACTACTAGATGTATTTACCAGGAGTTACATATCTATTCAAAAAGTTTAAGAACCTCAGTAATATACCGCTATGTAAAGGAATAGTCACACTACATCAACGAAGTGTCAGTACAAGATACCCCCTTCTAATCCAACATGATGGTTGTCTGTAAGGTGGTAATCAAATACTCTTCACAGTGCTACTGATAAGAAAATTGTTCCGATTATAACGTGGACAAAAAAAAATTTGTTAACGGATTTAATGCGCAGCACTAAATCAATCCTTCAATAATTTTCATTATTGTTCAGACTATGTCACTTGTATAATATTTAATATATTATACAACAAAATTTGCAAGATAGGAAATCTATCTTTTTAGTCGTTGAACCTAAATTATTAGAAATTATTTTAATGTTCTAATAATATTTGGCTGCATATTGTCTCTTATTAAAGAAAGTTCTATGCATTTAACTTTGTTTGCTATTAAATTATTAATATTAACATTTAATTAATATTAATAATTAAAAGGGCCTCCACATCATAATCGATGTTGTAATTAATCGCGCATTCTACATTCTTCCTCTATTCATACCAGATTTTAAAGATTTTATTTTCTTGAAACCGTCAAGAGTTAAATGTGATTTGTTTTCCATAAGTTTAGCTATTTCACAGAAATCTCTAAAATCCTTAGACTTCATTCCATGTAAAGGGTAATTTTGGAAAAAAGGAATTATTTTGTCTCTAATATCACTAAATTTATATACAATAAATTTAACTCCATCAGGTCTTGTTGACACTTTTTCTATATTACCACAATTTAAGTAATCTATAAACTTTCTTAATAAAAGCTCATCTCTTACATGTTGAGATATAGAGAATGTCATGATAACCTGATAACCAGTTATATAACCTTTAGCTTTTTTTGTGTTAATATAGAAACAACCCTCTCCGTCCACGAAACCTGCTAGTCAATTTGGATCAGGTATTCTTTCAAAATTAATTGTAGGACGTTCGGCGGGGATAACATTTCAACAAAACTCAGAATTTAATTTATCAGACAATCCTTTATTCATTGCTGCTTTTAGACTTAAGATATCTTGAACTCCCCTAATATCTGATTGCGCATTTAAACATAACATCTCAACAGCCTGTTTAAATAAAAAGTAATCCGCCTTTTTTTGAGTTATTAAAGGATATTGATCAAAATGAGGTATAATTGCATTAGTTAAATCTCGACGCGATTGTACACTATAAACTACCTTATTTTTATTTTCAATCTCTGTGATAATACCTACCCCAAAAAAGGCATGTATTTCTCTTAATAGATATGAATCTCTATTATGTAACTCTATCCTAAATTCAGGAATAATATGTCATCCTGATCTAGATGTACTTTTTTTAGATACCTTTAGACTAAAACTTGATTCAGCATCCGCAAATCCTGTTACCCAATAAGGAGATAGTATTTTACGCTCAACAGACATAGTAGAATAAAATCTTTTGTTACTGTAGAGTTGAGAAGAAGAAGAACGATTAATTACATTGTTAAAAATATAACAATTGAAGCCATGGAATCCTGTACCGAAGAAGAAACATGTACCAAAAGCACCATCACTTATAGTAAATGATGATACATTATATTCAATACCTTGGAAAACTGTGAATATAATAGCTAATAATACAGTAGCTATTGTCCCGTATAAAGCCCCTTTTCTATCTCCATGAATTAAGCTATGATGACCGTAGGTAATTGTAGCTCCACTTGATAAAAGTATTACTGTATTAAGAAGAGGTAGCTCGAATGGATTCACAGGTTCTATCCCCAAAGGTGGTCATTGTCCACCTAATTCTACGCTTGGAGCCATCGCACTATGGAAAAACGCTCAGAATATGGCTAAGAAAAATAGGGCTTCAGATACTATAAATAGTATAATTCCTATATTCAATCCTTTTTGCACTGCCAAGGTATGGTTTCCTAAGAAAGTCAAAATATAAATATATTACTATATTGTTGGACTATATCTTAGTTAATAGGTTCTCGTTTATCACAAGCAACGTATTAACTTTCCACATCTAGTCTCTGAAGGTAACAGGAGATATTTATCCGTCTCCCGGTCCCCTGCTGATTGTCCTAATACTATAAATAGATAGGATTTTCCAGCAATTTGTGGAATTTAATGAAGGCACTTATTTTTTTTTATCGTTTATTAAATTTATTACTTTTAATCTTCCCTCAGCAGTAAGATGTTCTTTAGATTTGATCATATTATATACAATTTCTCACTTTTTAAAATCATTAAGTTTATTACCCATTAACGGATATTTGTTAAAATAATCGACAATTAACTTAAGATTATCTATAGCTGATACGTGTAAAGATAAAACTTCCTTATTTTGAGCATTAGTATAACTGTTTACATTACAAGATAAAAATGAAGCTAGATCATTCATAAATGGTTTCATACAGGTTGATGTAGATTCATCATAAGCACGTTGATCTAATCTGAATAAAAGTGAAATACTTTCACTTCTAGATCTTTTACGTGTATCTGACTTCTCTAATCTTTCCCTGTATTTAATTCCGAAATGTCCGTCTGCCTCTGTAAACCCTGTAAATCAGCTGTTATCCATAAAACTCGATTTATCTAACAAACTTTGAGGGATATTTAAAGAATATTTAGCATTAAGGAATTCTATTACATCATTTAATCTTTTATTCTTAGGAGTTCTTAATTTCCCATGTATTAAATCTATAAAATATAAAATACCTTTAATATCTCCTATAATATAACGAACTGTATTACCTGAGATTTGAAAACGTCCTATATTTCCTAATTCTGATTGTATAAAGGCATACATACCAAAATTATTAACATGAGAAGTAAAAACGATCCTAGGATTAAGTATTCTATTAAGAGTAGTATTACCTATAGAAGGAAGAGACAAATGTCCATCCCCTTCTAAAAGACCAGCTAAATAATAACCTAAATATTCTTTGTTTGTATATAATGCGATATTATTTGTATTTTTATAATCAATCAAGACTTTATTTATTTCTTCGCTGGGGATTGCTTTTGCAATATTTAAACGATAAAATGACTTGGCAATGGCAATACCTTCAGATATTACATCTCTAAATCAAAAAGACATAGATGAAATAACTAATATTAAAGATAATATAGTTAATATATAACCATTATTAAAATTATGCATAGATAATGCAGCACTAGTAGCTAAATTTAACAAACTTATACTTGTAAATAAAGGTCAAGGAGATGGAGATACTAAATGAAAAGGATGATCCTGAAAATTACTTCTAATTAGATTAGTCATTTGAATCTTTTTGTTAATAACAAATATTTTAATTTACATTCTCCATAATACTTACAAGATTAATTTAACGTACGTGTTTTAGATTCGTATGTCTAGTATGTATGGCAAAAAAAAAAAAAGAAAATATAACAGTGTAATAACGGTTATAGCCTCTAAGATGAATCGAACATCTATCCTAATATTAACAGTATTATGCTCTACCGTTGAGCTATAGAAGCTTTTTTATTTTAGAATTTAGTGCTGCTACTGTGACATCTGCTGATGTCGCATTAAATTAAAGAACCTACCCTAGATACCTAAGCTAATAAGATTATAACTGATTATTAATAACAATTCTAAATATATATATATATATATATAGTTAGGAGAGAAAGGAATTGAACCTTCGATGATTAATTAATCATTAAGTTTACAGCTTAACCCGTCATACCAACAAACGGAACTCTCCTTTATGTATGTGTATACATAATATATATGTATACACATACATAAGTAATAAAAATACAAGAGTACTCATATTTTTTCCTGCTTGTATTTTTATTAAATAAAAAAAATTTTTTTAAGATTGTTTAGAATCATAAGTCCCGTGCAACTTCCACTACACGAACCGTATTTCGACTTTACACTAATCATAGCCACACATACGAAGATTACTGTTCTAACATCTAAATACTTATATATTTACTTACTTAGTACAGTAAAGCAAACTTATTGTGTAGACTAATTTCAGCATGTGACGAGTGGTTAGTACCAATCCGAAGAACTATTCACCGTGTCATGGTGATCCACGATTACTAGCAATTTCTTATTCATGCAGTCGAGTTTCAGACTACAATCCATATCTAATTTTATCCTATTTTGTGAGATTCGCTAAAATTCGCACTTTCGCATCTCTTTGTATCATAGCGGTCAAATTTATCATGCAAACTATCAATTATTACATTATTATTCTAACATTGAAGATTTAGCTCTACCTCTATTCATACCCGCTTTTATTTTTAAAATTTTATTAAGTCCTTCCTCAGTAAGATGGCCTTGATTTTTCATTATTTCTGCCGCAATACTTCAATCTTTAAAATTTTCATTTTTTATACCTATTACAGGATACTGGTTAAAAAACGGTAAAACTTTATCGATTATATCTGAGAATTTACTTACTATAAAATTAACTCTAGAATAGTTAAGATCTTGTACTATTCTACCACATCCAAAAAAAGTAACTAAACTTTCCATTAATTCAATGTCACGAATATGTTGAGTTAATTGAAATATTAATTGTACTCCATAACCTAATTTAGAACCCTTAGACTTACTTACCTTAATTAAAAAACACCCTTCTCCACAAGTAAAACCTTGTAATCAATGAGGATTAGAGATTTCTTGATTTATAACTAAAGGTCTTGATACTACCATAGTATCAGGAAAAGCTGTCTTTAATTCGTCAGATAAGCCTAAGTTTAAAGATGCCTTAAGTCCTACAATTTTTCTTAATCCTTCATCAGTTAAATGTTTTTTATTTCTAATTAACTCTACAGCCTCTCTAAATAGTAAATAATCTGCTAATTTTTGTGTTTTTAACGGGTATTTATCAAAATGAGGTATTACTACATCAAAAATTTCTTTTGTAGATGTTATAACATATAGAAAACTTTCTTTTCCATGTTTAATTATACTACCTTTTCCTTCGAAATGCGCTTGAATTCGTTGTAAAACTTCTAAATCATTCTTATGAAGACTAATTTCAAATTTTGGTTCGCAATATCAAGAAGAGGATTTTTTTCTAACTGAAATACAAAAACATCCTTCTGCGTCGACAAAACCTGTTACGAATCAATTTTCTAATTTACTACTTTCAAGCATCATATCCAAAGTATTTAAGATAGATTTATCACTACTTCTAGTAGAATAATAACGTTTTAATTGAATAATTTGTTTAGAAGGGATTTTGACTTGATAATCTCTTTCGAGACCCATTAGAGTATACCTTAACATTGGATCACCAGCTGTTATTTTAAAATATCCAATGCAACTACCGTCTACTCGTTGCTCTTTTACAGTAGAAGACAATTGGCTTACTGTGGGACATGCATAGTCCTCTACTGACTTAGATCCGCGATATTCCATTTCTCTTTCGATCATCTTATGGCTTGTTACTATACCTGAGTAATTACTTCAGCCACTCAAGTACTTTCGTACTTGGCTTAGTACCATAAGCTTTAGGAAGTCCCCGGAGTTTGATAGTTTGTCCCACACATGTGATTTCCCAGATCACAAAGCAGGAAAATGTGGCACGTCTATAGCCCACAACATTAAGGCCATGATGACTTGTCTTACTCCCCTTTTTCATACCCGCGAATTGCAGGCTAATTACTTTATTTTATTTTTATAAATAAAGTCAGGGCTTACGCTAATTCCCTATGGAGTTTCACCACAGTTTCACAACATTAACTGAAGACAGCCGTGCAACTCCTGTATTTATAGCATATATGTATATATATGGACTATAAATATTCAAGTTGTGGTAAGGTTTTTCGTGTGTTGACGAATTAAATAACATACTTCACTGCTTGGGTCAGAAACGGTCTAGTGATTTCAGTTCCTGCGTTGCCACATTACTCTTGAGGTGAAATGCTTACACTTTCATTTATAGGCCAGATAACATTCATATATATATACTAATATGCCACAACGTGGCAGTAGTAGCAGTATTATAGTTAATACTTTACAATATTGTACCGCACCGCTGGGTGCGGTACCATACTGTTCTTTAGTACAACCATAAACTGAATCTGTGTAATGTAATTTACATTACTTACATCAGATATATCTACTACATAATCTAACCTATGGCATTCATCATTGACTGCTAAGACTACTGGGGTATCTAATCCTGTTTGCTTCCTAAGCCTTCGTCCTTCGACGTCAGTTTTTACATAAAAGATTGCCTTCGCCTTTACCAGTCCCCTAGGTATCAACGAATTTTATCTCTACACTCTAGAGTACGATCTTCTTACATAAAACTCTAGAAAAATTGTCCCTTTGCAGGCGAATTTTTCCGTCTGAGTACCCTTTAACATGGCAATCTACCCTTTGGCTAGAAGAGTAGACCTTACAGATTTATCATAGTATTAAGAGGAAAAAATATTATTCAACTAGCCAATTAGAATCCCTACCTCTATTCATACCCTCTTTAATCTTTCGAATTTTGGCAACCCCCTCTTCAGTTAGATGAACTTTATCTTTCATTAACTGAGCTACTCGATTAAAGTCATAAAAGTTCTTAGCTTTCTCACCAAGAATAGGGTATTTTTCAAAAAAAGCTATAATTTTTTCAACATCGGAAAATTTAGATACTTGGAATTCATATACATCTCTCTTTCTAACTAATCTACCATAACCAAAAAATTCTTTTATACTTCTCATCAATAACTCATCACGTACATGTTGAGTAATATAGAAAGTTAAATAAACTTGGTATCCGGCACGACATAAATTAGAATTAGCTATCCCTACTAAAAAACAACCTTCAGCTGAAACAAACCCTGATAATCAATTACCGTTTAAATTTCCAGCAACTGATAAATCCGTAGATTTTGTAGCGGGGATAGCTTCAGTAAAAGCATCTTTCAGTTGTTCAGATAAACCTAAATTAAGGGAAGCTTTAAGAGAGACTATTCTTGAAAGACCCTCTTTAGTTAAATGAGCCTTTTTAATTATTAATTCATATGCTTCTTTAAAAAGCATATAATCCGCTTTTTTTTGAGTCATTAGCGGATAAGTATCCAGATGTTTTATAATAATAGCTAATTCATCAAAGGTCTGAATTCTATATTGAATAAGATTTTTTCCAGAGATATGGATTTTTCCTACACCTAAATAATCCTTTATCATTTCTAATAAAGCTCTATCTTTTTCATGAAGATTAATTTGAAAGAAAAGTTGAACTCTTCAACCTAAAACACTTTTAACTTTAGTTAAAGAAATTCTAAAACATCCTTCACCATCTATAAACCCTGTTAAAAATCAGGGATTTAGACTATTTTTGTTTTCATTATTAGATGTAGAATAAAACCTAACCTCTTTTTTTCATAATACCTTAGAAAGGATTCTGTTTTGATAATCTCTTTCAAGACCCATTAGAGTACACCTTAACATTGGTAAACTCTTTTTTTTATACCTCATTACACCAATGTAACTACCGTCTACTCGTTGCTCTTTTACAGTAGAATAACAATCGATTGCTACTGACTTAGATCCGCGATTTCCCATTTTTCTTTCGATCATCTTATGGCTTGTTACTATACCTGAGTAATTACTTCAGCCACTCAAGTACTTTCGTACTTGGCTTAGTACCATAAGCTTTAGGGGGTCCCCGGAGTTTGATAGTTCTAGGAGGCACACATGTGATTTCCCAGATCACAAAGCACCTATTAAAGATGATTAACACTAGTCTCTTACGTATTGCCGCGACTGCTGGCACGTAATTGGTCAAGACATTTGTACATATTGTCATTATCAATATGCATACAGAACTATATTCGATTTCATCAATATAATCGCCCTCTACCTTCATTGAGAAGTTCGAGGACCTCCGTTCCTCCAAGTTACCAGTTCAGCCGTTAGGCCATTGACCAATATTCCTCACTGCTGTACGTATTTGCCTTGGGATTTTTTCATCCCCAATGTGGTCGATCGACCTTTTAAGCCTCGACTAAGAGAATTAAGGCTTGTTAAGCCATTACCTTAACAACTACCTATCCCTGTGATTTTTATTTTCCTCTTAAAGCGGACTGATGGCAATAAGATTTACCATCACTATATCCCTTTTGGTATATAAAGTATTTAACTTTTCTTTAAGGTAGGCCAAAAAATCTAATACTCACCTGTACACCACTTTTAATTTAGGTTTAGAGCAAATCTAAACCCCCTTCCTTAGGTCTAGCGGCAGATAGCCAACTAGTCCTAGCTAGAAGCTAAAATTAAACGTTCGATTAGCATGTGTCAAGTACTTGGACAGCGTTCAATCAGAGCCATCACCAAACTCATTTATGTATTTTTTTGATGTAATAAATTTTTCAACATCACTATTCATTACATCACTTATTAATTTTTAATTTTTTAATAAATAAATAAATCATTTTAGGATTAAATATAAGCTATATTATGTTGTAATTCCTAAATAAAAGAAGATTTTATAACCTAGCTTGAAAGTCCGCAACTTTTTAGTTAACTATTTAATATTAAATTATTTATTACCTGTTTATTTTTTCTATGAATAACTTAAAATTTATATTTTAAAATATATTTATAACTTTCCATTTAATCACTACACTACACTACACTACTAAATTAATTTTTTTTTATTAAAAATGATTGATATATTACCTGATTTTAATCAGAAATATATCACTCACTAAGTATATAAAGTGAGAATTAGTTATTTCAACTAAGGATTAATTAATCCGATGAGTGTTGATCGTCAGAGGTAGTATCTACTATATCACCTACTCCTGTTCCTCCGGTATCAGCTGTACCTAGTACAGCTCCAGTTGCGTACTACTACTACTACTACCACTACCACTGCTAATAATTAAAGTAGTATTACTGTCTATTCCCTGTATTAATAATAATATATTAATAATTGTATTTATTATAATAACTGCTAGATAAACATAGAATATAGCAGCAGCAGCAGCAGCAGTCAAAACTTCTTACTGAGAATATCAGAATGCCTCTGCTTTCTTATTTATTCTTAACAAAACATTCACTGCGCTATAGCTACAAAATACTTGTGGTGTAGGTACAGATTGTTTTTATTTTTTTTTTTCAATTAATGTAGGTCCAATCCATCTTTTATATAAGAAGAAGTTAGTACCACAAATACCTGTGCTTGAATTACAGCAATAGCTAACTCTAAACCTGAAAAGGCAACAATGAAACTTAAAGGTATTAAACCTAGTAAAAAGAATACAAATCCTGAACTCATTATAGTATAAGTAAAACCACTTAATATGTGTAATAACATATGACCAGCAGTTATATTAGCTGCTAATCTTAATCCTAGAGAAATATTACGTGCAAGATATGATCGACTGCACTCTTGGCCATTTAATACTTTAATTTAAAATCATATATCATATATAATCCCTTTAGAAAGTATCTTAATCCTTCGTGGAAATACAGACAAGGTAAAACAACTATTAAACTAACTTTAACATATATTTTTTTTCTAAAAGGTTTAGTACGATTTTTTTGCAAAATACCCTGATAAACTTGATGGAGCTACACCAAGAGCTTTACCAGCTAAAGTAAACGAAGGATATATAGTTACTTCATTAGCCTCAAGATTCGTAACCTCTATCTTCTTTGTTCTTTTTAGGCTATTTTTTTTTTTTGAACAGAATCGATCTTAGAAATTGTATATCCCTTTAGGGTTGCATTATCGGACTTCGCAGCAGTTTTATTCAAAAATATCATAAGCGTCCTCTAGATATACCTAGATATTTAGCTGCCTCTTTAGCAGTAGAAAATTCTTTTGTATCTCCTGATTCCTTGTTAGTTAATAGGAGAGATTGTTGTGAGATTTTTTCACATGGAGATACTTCAGAATTTTCCTTATCTAAAGGAGTATTTGCAGAAATTATATATTGTTTGTTTGGAATATTCTTTTATAAATAATTTCTTACAGAAACCCTAGATATACCTAAATATTTCCCCGCTTCAGTCATAGAAGGAAATTCAAGTGTCTCCTTTGTTTCCGTGTTAGTAACTATAACAGATTTTCTAAAGGTATTACTTAGACGCATTTTTTCTATACGTTCCTCATCAAAAGTTCTACCTATTTTCTCCTAAGATCACGAGTAGATTCAGAAACTGTTCTATTTTTAGACGATATACTTATTAATTTTTTAGCTGCTTCACTGTGTCTATATCCTAAGGGAGATCCTGCTAATTTTAATATATTATATTCAGGATTTAACAAATCAAAATAGAATTGTTCTCTTTCAAGTAATGACTCTGGAGAACAATATTCTAGTATTTCTAATCTAAATCCCCCGTAACCATATTTTAATAGCGCCTTATATATAGCCATGTTACGTTTAGGGTATGATATATGATTATAATTAAAGTATTGTTTAAATCTTACATCTAATTTTGCAGATGACCCTATATAACTCTTACCTGACTCTAGATGAACTCATCTGTAAATACCTGTTCGTCCTTTATTTTCATTAACAATTGATTCTTTTTCCTTGTCAGGATTAAGATAAACTCTAGCAGGTGATACAGGTTTAGAAGATGTAGACATAGTTCTTTTACTATTAAAGACTAAAATAACTGAACTATAAGGTCTACTTCCTTTAAATAAGGTACCTATAATTTGAGACTCAGCTGTCTCAGTAGCCGTAGAGTTATAGTTAGGTGTACTGCAGTACATTAAAGTACAAATAATAAAAATAAGAGGTAGGCCACTTAATACCTGTAAAATTCGACATACGTATGTCAGACAAATGTATGAATACATATAAACAATTTATATTAATGGCCAAGACTATACAGAAACTTTAATTTGAGTTACTTGATTCTGCTCAAAACTGGTTTCCCAGCGACTAGAGTACACCTTACAGAAGAAGGATTTGACCTTACAAACTTCTGAAGAACCGTCTACTCGTTGCTCTTTTACAATTATAATTTCATTAAACATTATAATTGATTTAGATCCGCGATATTCCATTTCTCTTTCGATCATCTTATGACTTGTTACCATACCTGAGTAATTACTTCAGCCACTCGTATATTTTCATATACGGCTTGGTATCATAAGCTTTAGGAAGTCCCCGGAGTTTGGCTCTTTTTCACAATTTAAGGTATGCCTACCTTACTATCATGAATTCTATTAATACTAATAGAGGTAATAATCCTAAAGGACAACCAGCTGGTACTAATAGAGAAAAGAATTTTAATCCATGTTTTTGGAAACCTAAAATAGTTGCTCCTATAACTATAGTAAAACTAAGGGCAAATGTTAATACGAAATGGCTTGTTGATGCAAAACTATAAGGGACCATTCCAATTAGATTATTTATTAAAATAAAAATAAATAAAGTATAAATAAAAGGAAAGTATATTTGACCGTTCTTAGGATTTATTTGATTTGTAACTATACTATGTATTGTAGCATACAAAGATTCCATACTTATTGATCAATTATTGCTTACTAGTTTATTATAATTTGTACTTAGAAGATTTACAACTAATAAAAAAAAAGCACCAATTGTTAAATAAAATCCTATGTTAGTTATAGAAATATGTAAATTTAATAAAACTGGTGTATCAATATTTATTAAATCTCTTACTTCAAATTGACTTAGTGGACTTAAATTATCCATACATCCTGCTGCTGAAAAATTAGTATACATTGATCGACAATATAATTAATATATCTTAATAAGATACCATACTCAAATACATACAATACAATACAATACAATACTATACAATACTACTACTACTACTACTACTACTACTACTACTACTACTACTACTACTACTACTAGTAGTAGTACAAAACATGTACGTACGTACGTATGTATGTTAAATCCAACCTCTACCTCCACCCTGAGTACATCCTATATCCCTGTGTATACTTTACGTACGTACGTACGTACGTACGTACGTACGGTACGTTGATGTAATACACATAGATACTACATATATTTTAATAATCTAATCTATTATTGTAATATTATATAATATTACATACAAAGTATAAACTTTATTTTTTTTTCTTAGCTACCACCCATCCCTATTGCATATTATGCTGATGATGCACGGGTACGTACGTACGTACCTTGTTATTTATTGTTTGGGTACGGGCTTCATAAAAGCTATTACCTTTATCTCTTATTCCTATTTGTTTATAGAATTATCCAAAAGTTTTGAAATAAAAGTACGAGATAAAAATAAACGAACAAATCTAGGTAAAATATATTTAGATAAAATATAAACATTTATAGCAATTATTGCAAAAGTAAAAGTTATTTCATTTACAAAATAAAATGGAACTAATTGAGGCATTATTAGAGTTAAATTTAAAAGATAATATATTTTATATTAGCGTTAAATAAATAACGAATTGGTGGTATAGAGTTATATAATATTAGATAAAATATCCTAATATTCAGCAGATTTTAATTTTTTTTTTTATTGCTCCAGCACTGTTTTGTTTTATTAGTACTAATAATAATAATAATAAAACACAACAAAACTAATATTTACTTAGTATTTACCCAGATATTACTAGTCTTTAGGGTATCTTCCTTTATTCATACCATTTTTATAGTATAAATTGCATCTATACCTTCAGCCGTTAAGTGACCTTTAGTTGATGAAATGATCTGAGCTGCTGATTTAAAACTTTCAAAATCTAATCTTTTATCTCCATACATAGGGTATTTTTCAAAATACATATAATACAATACTACTACTAGTACAAAAAGGTATAATTTTTGACTCTATATCCGAAAATTTACTTACTATAAATTCCCCGTAAGATTTTGAATCTTTTTCATATCAACCTCCGCAAGATAAGTAATTAACTAGGTTAGACATTAATTCCCTATCTCGCTTATCTTGACTGATAGAAAAGAAAAGTCTTACAATAAAACCTGAAGTAGAAGATTTAGATTTACTAACAGATACTACAAAGCTACCATCTCCGCAAGCAAATCCGGATAATCAATAAGGATTAGGAATTTTTTTTTCATTAGATATAACAGGTCTAGGTGCAGGAATAACATTAAATTAAGTTTTTAAGTTTTCTTCAGTAGGCTACGCACTAAATTAACTGAAGCTTTAATCCCTATAATTTTGTTTAAACCTTCTAGACTTAAATGCTCTTTGTTACAAACACTAAGATATGCTTGTTTAAACAATAAAAAAAAAATCAGCTTTCTTTTGAGTTATTAAGGGTAGGTATCAAAGTGATTAATTATAACATTTAGGTCTTTGACCGATGTGACTCGATATTGTGAAGATCCTTCCCTTTGTAATATTACCTATTCCCCAAAATAAGCTTTAATTGATTTTAATAAGTTTAAATCTTTATTGTGTAAACCTATAGTAAAACCTAAATCTACACGATATCCTAAAGCTGAAGCGGGATTTTTTCGAACATTTAGTCAAAAATGTCCTTATCGTCTGAGAACCCTGTCAAGAATCAAGGATCTAATTTTTCATTATTTTCTCCTGCGTGATTCGCAGCAAGCACTCGTTTGAATTACTTTCTATTTCTTCGTTATTATTTATCACTCTTGAGGACGATTTTGTGCTATAGTAACGCAAACCGTTAGAGATTCCCCCCTTGAGTTAGGTACGAAGCATTCGGTTCAATTCCGTAAACTACACTAGATATATTATAATGTAGGCCATCTAATACAAAGCTTGGATATATACCTAGTATTACTGTGAAGGATACTAAAGTAAATAAGATGAAAAATTCTCTTTTTGTAAGATCTCTAAAACAGTCAATAAAGTATAGACTAACTGATCCTCCAAAAGCGATTCTATTATACATATAAATAGAATACGCAGCAGAGAATATAATAGAAGTACTAGCTAGCATACCTGCAATAGGTAATCTTTCTAAAGTTCCATAAAGAGACATAAATTCTCCTACAAAATTTAAAGTTAAAGGAGTACCTGCATTACCTAAACAAAGAATAAAGAAGAATAAAGAAAATAATGGCATAATTTGAGTTAGACCTCTAAAGAAGTAAATTAACCTTGTTCCAGTTCTATCATATAAAATACCACCCGCGCAAATAAATAGACCGCTTGATACAAAACCATGAGCTAGCCCTAAAAGTATAGCACCTTCTAAACCTTGGATTGTGTTACTAAAAACACCCATAAGATATATAGCGGCATGAGCTACAGAAGAATAAGCAATTAACTCTTTAACATCTACAGTTCTTAATGTACTAAAACTAGCATAAAGAACTGTTATAGCCCCTATAGCATAAACTATATAAGTTAAGTTTAAAGAAGCTTGGGGTAGTATAGGAAGTATTAATCTAAATACACCATATAGGCTTAATTTCAGCACAATAGCAGCTAAAACAATACTACCTCCTAGGGGAGATTCCACGTGTGCCCTTAATAGTCAAGAATTAAGGCCCCAAACCGGAGTTTTTACTGCAAAAGCAATAAATATACCAAAAAATAAAAATAATTGAGTAGTATATTCAAAACTACTTTTTAATAAAACATCAAAATAAGTCGTACCCACTATTGAAGACATTGTTAATATAGATAATAATAAAAATAAAGATCCTAATACGCTGTTGACATGACATAATAAATGTATTTTTTTTCTTTAATTTAGAGTTACTTTAATTCATTCAATCTCACCCCAAAACATTAACATTACATTACATTAATTACAAAAGTTTAGTGCGTAGCCTACAAAATAAAAATAAAATAAACATCCTTCAGATAATATTCAAATCAAGTGTCTAAAATAGACTAAACTAGACAACTTGTTGGAATGTATGAATTTGTGTTACTCTGTTGGCAGCAGCTGCTTCCTATTTTATTATAATCCTCTTTCACTAGTTTCATCAAACATGCTGCTGGTCGGACATCTGCTGCGCAAGCTAGATGTCAAGATGTCAGTCAGTAGGCAAGACCGCCGGACTAGGACAATCCGATCATGAATTTTTCTCCCTAAAACTGGTTTCCCAGCGACTAGAGTACACCTTACGAATTCTAAATCATTAGAACCGAAGAACCGTCTACTCGTTGCTCTTTTACACCTTGTTGTTACATTCATATCGCTAGCTGCTGCTAGCAAGCAAGGATGATTTAGAACCGTGATTACCCATATATCTTCTAGTGATTTTACCTTCCCTAAACAGGCCAGCTGTTAAATTTACTTAACAACCTTGGTTACTAGAGCTTTAGGGTTTCCCCGGTATTTGGCTCTTTTACACTTAATAGGTATTAAATGTATATAAAAATATATAGAAACTAGCTCTTACTTTATTACTTGATCCAAATAAACCTATCAATATAAATAATGGAGGTAATATACTTTCAAAAAAAATATAAAATAATAACACATCTAATACTAAAAATACTGCTAATAACAGAGTCTCTAATAATAACATGATTATTAAATATGATTTTATGTTATTTGTTATCGAGTTTCAATTAGATACTAATGCTATAGGCATTATTATTGTTGTTAATAAAACAAAGTAGATTGAAACACCATCCACCCCTAAATATATATCATAAAAACTTAAATCTAAATTTTCTTGTATAAATTGAAATTGATTATTGCTAAAATCAAACAAGATATATATTATTAATGATACAATTAGATTTAATATAGTAGTTATAAGAGCTATTTTCTTATAATAACTTACATTAAAAAAAGAATCTTCTTTATTTTCTATATTAAAACTCTCTCCCTCTGAAAAATATAGATACTTTATAGGCTGACGGGCATCATTAAATCCTCTAAAAAATTTTTTATTTAAGACTATATTCGTATTCGTTACGGGATAAAAACTATCTATCGTAGATATCAAAAATATACCTATAATAGGTATAATTAACAAAACATATAATAAAGACACCCTGACGGAGCGTGACTTTAATTTTACACTTACTTAACCGAAGTAAAAATTCACACCAACAAAACTTCTTGCTGAGAATATCAGAATGCTTCTGCTTTCTTATTTACTCATTGCTAGTGACTGACCACTACTACTACTACTACTACTACTACTACTACTACTACAGGTTAACAGTACTTTTTAATGATAGTAAAAAGCTCGCTCTATATAGTCAAACAACATAAAAGTCACTACACTAAATAACTATAGAGGGATCATATGATTAACAGTAGTAGTATTACCTACTGTTAATAGGAGAGCTTATAATAAAAGATTAATAGTAATAGCAAAACTAGTAGTACTAGTTCTAATACTAGAAGTAGAAATTGTACCGTACGTACCGTACGTACGTACGTACGTACAATTAGTAAAATTCTTATAATAACACCATCATCATCATCATCATCATCAAAGTGCTTGTATGCGAATATACGTCTCTGCTGCTGCGTCACTCCCTACCTCCTACACTGAAGGAGAATATTTACTATAGTAAAGATATATTTACAGGGAATATATTAAAACTATATAATATACAAGGGACTAAAACTATTAAAGCGAATAGTATAGGTAATAAAACAGTTCAACAGAAAGACATTAATTGATCAAAACGTATTCTAGGGAATGAGGCTCTCGTTCAGATGAACACAAATATTAATATAGAAGTTTTCACTCCTAAACTTAATCCATAGAATGATCCTTCTACAGTTGGAGCATTATAAAGATAACTAATTATTTCATAAAGACCTAGATCTATAAACACAGGACCCCAGAATGGGAATATAAATATAATATATTTTCCTATTACTATTCAACTTAATAGATTGTTATATATTATGTCTAAAAGACTTATCAATAAATAACCTCCTAAAAACAAAATACTTGTAAGTATACACATTAAAACTATACTTCCATATTCAGCTAAGAAAAAGAATACAAAAATTACTGCAGCATGTTCTGTCATAAACCCACTAACAAGTTCTGATTCAGCCTCAGCTAAATCGAATGGAGCACGGTTTGTTTCAGCTACAGATCCTATAAAAAATATAATAAATACTGGTAATAAAGGTAATATATATCAAATAGCCCTTTGAGATTCAACAATTACAGTAAGACTCAAGCTACCTGATAACATAATTACTAAAAGTATTGAAGAACTTAATACCAATTCATAACTGATTAATTGAGCTGTACTTCTTAAGGAACCTAAAAAAGCATATTTACTATTAGCACTTCCAATTATTGTTATCGTAAAACTTTTTATGTTTTACCTCCAGTTCTTCCGAGCTGGTTCAGACTATGTCTTAACCTTAAATTACATCTATAAATTATACTTAAATAAGTATAATTTAATTTTAAGGAAGGCCTAAAACGCTAACATAAAAACCTAATAAGGAACTAATGACTAATTTAATATTTTTAATTATTTAGTTATCACTATTCTGTGCTGTACTATATAAAAGTAACCCTTTATATTCTATGCATATCTGTATCTATGTATTTACTTATTACAGTATTATGTATATGCAGTTTACTAAAGCTTCTCGTTTAGTTTTAAAGGGTTGATTAGGTAATAATTTTTTTTTTACCTTCTTCTAATTTATATGCTCAAATTTCACCACGAGCATAATGAAATTTCTTTGCCTGCTTCATTAACTCCATTTTTAAATCTGAATTTATTTCCATTTTAAAAAAATATACGCTCATTTTATTTTGTTTCGTCGCAACTTTAGTATCCAAATGACGCTTTATTGTTCTATAATTAACCTTAAAATAATCCGCTGCATCAGATATACTAGGAAAAGGTTCATTGTTTATCAAATCCAAAGTTGTAGCATCATAAGCTCATACTTTTATTTTATTACCTAATCTAATATCTTCTGAAAGTTTTTTTAAACTTTGGATTTCTGACTCCTCTAACGGTTTACTAAACAAATAAGTCCCTTTAACCCCTTCAGGTTTATTAGTATCTATAAAATAACTAATAACATACCGACTAATACCTAATGTATTAGATGCTTGAGTTTTGGACTCGAAAGGGCTACCTTTTATTAAATTTAATGTTTTGGCATCATACGCTCATACTTTTTGAGCAATGTTGCTTGTTATTTTTACATCTTTTAATATACTATTAACTTGGTCTAATGTAGAATTAAAATCTATTATAGGTTTAGTATAGTATAATTTATTTCTGAATGGTACATTAGTATCTCTAAATAATAAAACAGTCCCGTAAGCAATTTTCTCTTTTCTACTTGCTTCACCTATACTATTATATTTAATATAAGTAGGGTTTATCCCTTTATCTTTACATAGTGTGTATGTAAATATAGGAATAGGTTGGTTACTTTTTTGTGTTAATGTTGTAGGTTTTAAACTAGTTAATTTATCCCTTAAACTCATATAAATAGCGGACTCCGTAAAAGAAGAGGAAAAAGTTGAATTCAATAAAGGTAAAAATTTCTGTAAATAATAATTTTCTCTTTTTCCTTGTTCAGATGGAGAACAAATTTCTACTATAGAAAACTTAAAATGCTCTAATCCAATTAGTCTTAAAAAAACATGAAATTTACTATTGGTTTCAGCGTTAATGTGGTTATTTATTCTTCTTTTAAAAAGAGTAGTTCTACCTATATAATATACAAGTGGGTTATATTTATATTCTATCAAATATATACCCCCTTTCGATCCTCATTCTTTTAAGAATTCTGATCTTTCTTTACTATCTGATAAATTAAAAGAAGCTAAAATTAAATTAGAGTCAAAAGGAATTACTGGAGCTACTCTATCTTTAAATAAATCCTTTATGTACAAAGAATGTAAAGCTTTTAAATCTTCTTCTTCAAAATTAAAATCTTTATTGCTATTATATAAACTTGCTTTATCTAAACTAAACTCGTCATTACTTAAAAGATCTGGGTTGCTGCTTCGTAGTAACCCGGATCCAGGACCCAGAGAGAGCCCCGGATCTCCAGAATAATTTGATTTAGTGGAATAAAAACGTTTAAATTTGTTATTACAATTTAAACTCTCGTTGATATTTACAAATATTGAAGTATTAAGTTTTACTTCTGATAATTTGGATCTAATATTTCAAGGATTACAAATCCTTGATTTATTTGTATGCGTGCTTCGCACGAAACTCAAAACCTGATTAATGAGGATACAGACAAATGTTAACGTTAATGAAGTGAAATAGGCAAAATAGTATAAAAATAATAAATAAATATTGTGAAATTTTAGTCAGGCCTTAATAGGTCATATGTATATTGTTATTAAGAACGGAACTCTTAAAAAAGAATTTAAGACCCCGATTACTCTTGGTAGAATTATTAATTCTTTTAATAATTTACTAGTCGTTGAACGTTCATACTTTAAACACGAATTTGTGAATAAAGTAGGCTTCGCTTCAAGTTGTCTTATATTAAGATTTTCTTGAAATTCAATCGGATTGTATTTCAGCATTCGTATGCTGAATGGACTTTTGAAAAAATAAAATCCAGCCAACAGTATACCATATGTAGCTAAAGAAGATACAGCTAACATATATAATATCCCTGTACTCAGATCATTAACAGCTAATCCAGGACCATAAGGAATAACTGCATATCCTAAAAGAGAGAAAATTAATGTAATAACTGGCCCTAAAAAGAATAATACGAGGTTAGCTTGCGTAGGACCTACATATTCTTTTAATAAAAGTTTTAATGCATCAGCAAATGCTTGTAATAAACCATAAATTCCTACAGCATTCGGACCTAATCTTCTTTGCATACTTCCCATAGTTTTTCTTTCTCCAACTGTTACATAAGCTATACCGACCAGCGAGGGAACTAAAACCAAAACAACTTCAACTAATGAATTAATCGTTTGCGAATAAGACATAAATAAAAAATTTTTTTTTTTAATTTATAAATATAAGAATAATAGAATGAACTATGAAGAATTAACTTAACTTAATTACTATTAAACAAGGAGGAAGCCATGTATCATTAAATAACTATCTAACAACTAAACTACTATCATCCAACACCACTTCTCCCATATATATATTTTTTAATTATATTTGGACGGCTTAATGTCCTCACTTGTAATGTAATGTCATGTTAATGTAATTCTTACCACCTAAAAACCTTTAAATAACCAGATATAATCACACAGGGTAAGAAGAATAGAATAGAATAAAAACTTTTTTTTTATTTATCCTACTATCATTAAATTTTCAAATATTCTTCTTTCCTGTAACAGTAGTTGGGTTTATATACCCATGCATGCATGCATGCAATATCATGGGGCTTTAACTAAGAGGAACTACCTCTTAATTCTTCTCCCATTTCTTTCCTCTATCGACGTACGTACGTACGTACGTACGTACGTACGTACGTGCGTGGTGACATAGAGGGATTAAATATTGGGTGGTAGTCCCGCAGGTACTACCCCCCCCCTATTTAGTAGCCAACTTGGCTGCTAGCAATGCAATGCAATGAAAAGTCAAAAAAAAAAAACAAAAGTATCAAACAAACCACTCCTCTTTCTCTTAACCAATCACTCACCTCTTGCTAGCTATGATGCCTTATCGTATAAAGTATGATGTCAAATGCTTATAAAGGATCATCACTAATTATTATTATTATTTCCATTAATATTATTATTATTATTTTCTGATCCACTATTTACATTAATATTCCTCATCATATATTTCCATTTGACATCATCACTAATTTCTACTGAAATTTCAGTAGTTACTAGTATTTCCCTCCTCCTCCTCCTCCTTCTCCATTTTGTAATTGTAATGGAGTAAGTTCTTCAAGGATTAAATCATTCGGATCTATTCTATCTATCCTATCTATAGAGATATTATTAATGCTATCCTAGGATTAGGAACTCTGAATAATCCAGTTATTCTTTCACCAGCATCAGGACCACTATCTAATGTTGATAATGGTAAATAATTATTAATAATGAATTCGATACGGTAGTTATCCAGGTAATTTATATCTAGATTATCTTCTTCGAATACTGGATATCCAGTAAATTTTTCCTCCTTGAATTAGCCTCATCAAACATCATAATAAAAAACTAAGAACCAAACACGTGAATAGAAGTACCTAAACTACTTTGTACAGGTAAACTATCAAATGAATGAGGTTTAGGAGGACTATTTACAGCTCACTCTAAACTAGGATAACTTCTATTTAATAGGGCATGTCTATTATCAAAGTTGTATTGAACTCTTAATCATGGGAATCTTGATGCAATGATTTCTTCTATTAACTGTTTATAAACAATATACAAGAATACTCCTGTTGCAATTACACTTATCAGAGATCCAAAGCTACTGATTAAATTTCAGCCTGCAAAGGCATCAGGATAATCGCTTATTCTTCTAGGCATTCCTTGTAATCCTAAGAAATGTTGCTTTTTAATAGGCGTACGCATTATTAAATTTTATCTTTATAACTATATATTTTACCGTTATAAGAGTTTCCTTTTTCAATTAAACTTTTTAATGTATAAAAATTAACTTTAGCATATTTTAAAGCTTTTGACACACCATCAAACTTAGCAATAATTTCTTTAGTGTTACTATCAAATACATAAATTGTCTTTCTAAAGGAAACATCTTTAGATACCAGTAAAAAGTCCTCATACTCACCTTTAGCTATAGCTGCCCTAGCTACTTTTCCATCAATTTGGAAAAATCTAGCCATTTCTCTACCAGATTTAAATTCCGCTACTATTTCATTATCTTGATTGTAGACAATAACGTGTTTACGAACTTGATTATCCCCTGCGGGTTTTTCTTTATATTCCCCAAAATCTTTTTCATCTAGAGATTCAAAAGATAAAGCAAATTTAGACTTAAAAAGATATTTATTATTAATATAATCTAATAAAGTACTATGACTAATCTGTAATCCTTTTAAGGCTTTATTAATTGAAGAATAAACAATAGGACGTTCGTGAGGTGAAGTAATATCATATACAAAAACTAAAAAGCAATAATATTTATTATCGGCATCTTCAGGTCTATAATCTAAACTATTAGCTAATTTAAAAGTATTAAGGAATACATTTATTCTATTATATCCTTCGGAACCTACAGGGAATAATGATAATAATTTTTCAATAGTTGCAATAGTACTATTAAAATTATTACCTCACTGAGGATTTATTCGAGGGATTACCTTTAAACTGCTATTAATAGTAGGTTTAAATTTAAGTATTGCATATTGTTCATAAACTAAGGAAGTTTGAGGTGTAGTAAGATATAAAAACTCTAATTCTCAATTTAAAGCTGAAGTTTTAGAGATTTCTAATTCTGAAGAAGAGTGAGGTTTACGTAAACCTTTAGTTAATTTATTATATTCCTCTATTCTTCTAGCTAAATTGTTAGAACTACCAATATAAAAAAGGTTAGGATCATTTTTATTTGTTAACTTATAAACACCAGAAACTCCTAAATATTTGAACTTAATTTCTTCACATCCTTGTTCAAGAGAATCAAATTTAATAGATTCAATGGTATCAAGGTTATCCACGTCAAGTTTATTTTTGTCAAATGAACTGGTAGAATAGAAACGCCTAGATAAGCTTAATCTAAGTATTTTAGGACTCAAGTTATATGTACTAGATTGTTTAGATTTAGGTGAATCTAGTAAAGATAAAATAATGCTTATTAGTCACTATTTTACTTAGATCATATCACTACCCTTAAAGGTACCTGGCGTTTGATCGTTGAAGCTACCTCTCCATGAAGGAGGATTGCCTGCTGATTAGATGTAAAGGGATTGGATTGATTACTGGGCAAGCTACTAACATCTTTCCAGCAATTTGCCAAGTTTTTCATGGGGCGGCTTTTATAATTTAATTTAAACATAAATTAAAAATAGCCAGCCAGCCAGCCAGCCAGCCAGCCAGAGGGCCTAAGCCAAGCTTAAGTTAAAGCTACCGCCTCATTTTGCACTACAAAATTTCTATTGTAGGCCCCCAACACGAGGGAAGAATGTTAGATTACACATTGTGTGGACTATATCTTGATATATTTAATTAAAACACGTAGTACGTACGTACGTACGTACGTAAAACGCTTGCTTTTTTTTACGTAGCTACGTCTAAACTAGCTCTGTCTTAATTAAATAACCTCCTTCGTATAGTCTCTGAGGATCCTACTCATAACGTGGCTTGTTATTTTGGTTTCCTGCTGATTGTCTAGATATACTTAAGATTTTTACTTGTCCTTTCGGTTGATTTTACAGACTAGATCGCTTAATAAACCTAGTCCTATGATTTTTTTTTCTTAATTTAATCATACCATGGATCTGGAATAATTGAATAAGTAAAAATCCTCGAAAGGTTAACAAGTACTTAAGCCTTATGAGACTTCCCAGCATATAGAAGGATTGAGAGGGGCTAATCTAACTATTTTTGTCTAGGTACAGATTGTATTATTCAATCCTCACCTTGAAGAGTTACTCATTTTTTGCTATCAATATTTTTTTTTATATATGTTCATCGAACTTTAAAATGTTGTCTTGCTGCATTTATAGAAGGGAAAACTAATTCCTCGTTAGCTCTATTATAACAGAAAACAAAATCACCTCCTATACCATACTGTGCAGATAATTTACCTTTTAATCCTTTTCTAGGATTACCATGCTTTGCATAGAAATTTTTTATTCCTTCACTTATAGCTTTTTTGGTTTCAGAAGAAGTTTTATACCCAGGATGATTTTCTTTTCTTAACATTTCTTTTAATTTAGTTATAGTTTCAATACTATGTTCGAAACCTAAAGAATTACCTGCAACCTTCAAAACATTATAATTAGGTTTATAATAATCCAATCATTTTTGCTCTAAACTAAGACAAACTTTGGGATCTTGTTTGCAAAATTCTAATATACCCAAAGAGAAATTATCTAAACCATATTTTTTCATCGCTCTTATTATTACTAATTTAGAATTTCTATCTGAATTAGTATAATAATAATAATTTGCCATTCTTCTGGTTAGATTAAGACTACTACCTATATAAATTTCCTTATTAATTTTATTAATAAGCATATAAACACCAGATTTTTTTCTTAATTCTCTATATATATCTCTTTTTTCTTCCTTTAAATTATCAAAAAAAATAACAAACTCTTCAGGATTGAAAGGTGAACCACCCTTAGGAGATCCACTATACAATCTCTTACCTATTTCAAAAACTCTTCCCTTTAGAATAACCCCTATAAATAGTATTCAGAATTGAACTTTTGACATAGTCATATTATAATTTAAACCTATTAATTTAGGTATTCAGAAGTATCATCCACTAAACATTGCAAATACTGCACCCATACTTAATACGTAGTGGAAATGCTTTTAAAATATCTCTAAGATATTTCAAAGTGGACTATATCATTATCTGATTTTTTGTACAAAAGGTACTCTATGTCATAAAGGATTTTTATACTGAATTCAATCTATCATAAATTCAGAATATTTTTTATATTCTAAACTATCTTTAGGACTATTTTTAAAGTCTCTAATTATAATGAATTCTTTTATTTTTGTTACTCTATAAAATTTAAAATCTGAATATAATCTATTTTTCATAAAATATTCATATAAAAATCCCATATTTTTTGCACTTTGATATTTAAATGCTATAGAGTTATGAGAGTCTCTAAATAAAACAGTTGGTTTATAGCAAGGTATTACATTATCTAAATTAAGTTTTCTACTTTGTTCGTTATTTTCAAATTCTAAATTACATTCAATTCTATTACCAGCATAGTTATACACAATACTTCCATCTGTATCTACTAACCCTGCAAAATAAGGATCGTAAGGTGCAATATTATAATTGGCTTCTTTATATTTTATACCTAAATAAGTACAAGCTTTTTGTAATCCATCTGTTTTTAGTCTAATTAAACCATTAATATTATTAATTAAAAATAACATTTCTTCTTTTTTACTAACAATTCACATTGAGTGAGGTTTATTTTTATCAGATCTAATTCTCAAGGCCATCAAATTTATCATACAAATAAATATAATCATAGATTAAAATTTTCTACCTGTATTCATTCTAGCTTTAATAATACGAATCTGATTTACTCCTTCCAGAGTAAGATGAGCTTTACTGTTAATTAATTCACATACAAGACAGAAATCATGAAAATCCTTTGATTTAACACCATAAAGAGGGTGTTGTTTATAAAAGGGAATTATAATATTCTTTATATCCGAAAATTTCGTTACTTTAAACGTTACTGCGTTTTCGGAATGTCTATATACATTACCACAATTGAAAAAATCTACAAAGCTTTGTAACAATAGAACATCTCTAACGTGTTGAATAATATCAAATTGTAAATAAACTTGGTATCCTATTTTATTCGAAGAAGAATGTTTTATATTTACACCAAAAGAACCATCTCCCTCAGTAAATCCTGCTAATCAATTAGGATTTGATATTGTTTGATTGGTTACTAAAGGTTTATATATAGGAGGAGTAAACGACATATCGCCATCACTATAAAAAGCTGTTTTTAAATCTTCAGTAGGCTACGCGCTACGCACCAAATTTAAAGAAGCTTTAAGTGCTACAATCTTTCGTAAACCTTCCTCAGTTAAATGCTCCTTCTTTGAAATTATTAAAAAGGCTTGTTTAAATAACTCAAAATCTGCTTGTTTTTGTGAAATAAGAGGATATTTATCAAAATGAGAAATTATTACTGAAATATCTTTAATAGATAAAACATAATATTTAACACTTTGTGCAATATCCTTATTTACGGTACCAACACCAAAATAATTTTTAATTTGTTCTAATAAAGCTCTATCCTTTTCATGTAAAGTAATTTGAAATCTTAATTCTACATTTCAACCTATTTTCAAATTCTTATTCTTACGTATTAGAATTAAAAAACTACCTTCTGACATCATCTACAAACCCTGTTACAAATCAAGGATTTAAAGTAGGTACCATCGACTCTGTATTATGTAAATTTCTACTAGAATGAAAACCTCTATGTATATTTATCTGCTTAGAAGGGACTTTGATTCGATAATTTCTTTCGAAATCCATTAGAGTACACCTTAAGCTTCCAGGATTAGCTAAATCATTGAAAAGCCAACTACCGTCTACTCGTTGCTCTTTTACAGATATTTTATTATCTGACTTAGATCCGCGATAACCCATTTCTCTTTCGATCATCTTCTGACTTATTACCTTACCTGAGTGATTAGTTCAGCCACTCACGTACTTTCGTACGTGGTTTGGTATCAGAAGCTTTAGGGTGTCCCCGGAGTTTGATAGTTTTACCAGGCACAATAGTGATATCCCACATCACACAGCACCCATATGTAAAGTATTTTGAATGTAAGTTAAAATTCTTATATCTCTATTATGTAATTTTATTCTAATTGCTTTTAAAACTAATTTAGAATTAACATATCTAACGTCAAAGTTTCCATCTCCATCTATAACACCTGCTAACCAACTAAAAAATTTATCTAGTCCCCTCCGGGAACTTGCCCAGGAGCGGGACCAGCCCGCCAGGGCTAGATTTTTACCTTTTAAATCAGATATTTGGCGTGTAGTCTCTGAGAATCCTTTACAGTTTTCTGCTGATTGTGTGTCCGTATTATTTAAAATAGCAGGTCTATTGTCATTTTTACTATATAAACTTAGAAAATTTAAAATTTTCTGGTCATCTATTTTAAAAAGATAATAATAATATTTATATAGTAGACAATGACCTAAAGACACAGTTCCCAGCATATAGCCAAATGCGAAATAATCTTTTAGATTATTAAGGCCCAATTGAGCAACTACGTAATATGTTAACATTAACATATATTAATATTGGACTATATCTTCATCACATTGATAAAAATCAATGTGACGCACAACGTCTAGTCTCTACATAATAGAAATATACATTATTAATGTATATAACTACGTACACGGTATTATTCTTTATACCCGTAGTTACGATCCCTTTCAAGGATCAGCATAAAGACCTTCACCGTTAGCCCCATATCCTCAAAGGATAGAGTAGAGAAATGGGACCGATATTTATATATACATATATAAATATCTTTGAAGTGTGACCGCACGACACATGTACTTGTAAATTAAATTAAATAAAGCTTTGCCTGGAAGGTATATGTATATAGATAAATAAATCCTAATGGTTATTAACTCATTCTTGATATTTAGTATTTTTATGCCCTAATAAAGGGTAAGAATTAAAATGTGAAGCCAATAAATTACGAACTTCTAAACCTCCTAGATGTATTTTATAATAAATAACTCCTTCTTTAGAAGTAGTATAACTTATATTATTATTTTCTTTGTTAAAATAAGTAAGGATAGCTTTTAAAAGGTGTTTTTCATTATTTTGTCCAATAATAAATTGAGAAACGTGAATAGAATTATTAGCCCTTTTAACTAATTTAAAATGACCTTCAGCTTCAATAAACCCAGATAATCAAGCAGGGAAATAACGAGGAATAACAAAATTTTTATCGTAATAATCTAACATTGTTTTTTGGTTTTTATATTTTTCATTTCTCAATTTTATAAACTCTTCTTCAGATATATCTAAACTAGAATCAATGAAATCTTTAGCAAAATCTAATTGACACTGTTTTTTAGTAGACAGTAAAGGATATTTAGCAAGAATAGCAAAGACTTTAGCTATATCTGTCCTACTAGTAGCATACCAAGTTACATATCTATTATTACGTTCAATAGCAACTCTTCCACCAACATATTTTACAATTAGATTAAGCATAAATCTATTATCTTCTAAATTATTTAGAGCAATAAATATTCTAACACGTTTCTTACGATTATTAATAAAATCAACTGTTATTGTACCATCACCTTCTAGCAATCCAACAAAGAATTGTTCAATATAGTTTTTTATATCTGTTTCACTTTTTCCTGCGTAGCCTAAAACCTTAATGTTATTACGAGAACTTAATAAGCTATTTTCTTTTGTATTTTCAGATAGTGAAAACAAATAAAACATAAATCATATAGGATAAGTTAATAAACCAAAGGAATACTCCAAAGTATATTTATCTATAACATTCCAAAACAAATATTTATAGTAAGTATCGTGGAAAGCAATATCTAAAGAGGCATTAGCCAGCATAACTCCACTTACAAATAATAATTTATTAATCTTCGGGTGGTAGCTTGATGTCGCACCACCCCACGTCGGCCGTCCCAGAAAGACGGCCGGGTAATCTTTCATAACTAAATATATAATCCTTATAACTACCACCTAATTTTGCGTATTTTTTAATTGTGCAATGATTTATATTTAAAGCTTTTTGAGCTTCTGTTACTCCGTTATATTTACATATGAAATTTCTATTCTTATCATATACAAACACTGCCTTCTTAATATGACTACTATTATTCATATCTGTTATTAATTGATCACGTTCTTTAGATAACCAACTAGTTATAACAGGAGAGTCTGAAATATTATAAGGTAAATTTGTCAAATATCATTCCCCTCTAAATAAAGTTTGTTTTTTTATTACATCAACGATTGTAGAGTGATTAGCTTTTATTAGTTTAGCTAATGTTAAAACAGAAGGAAAAATAATCAATAATTTTTTATATGAATTATATACATATACAGGATAAGAGCTTTGAGCCTCTATCATTCTAACTAAACTTTCAGTAGAATGACTTTTATTATAAAAAGGATTATTTTCTCCTGTTAAAGCTCTAGCAATTAAACCTTTAGTTTTATCACTATGTACTCTATTTTTAGCTAATTCAGATAACAATTTTTTAGTTTCTTCTGTAAGTTTATAACCTAAAGAAGAATAACCTTGTTTTAATATGTTATAGTAAGGCATTACTTTTGTTATATAATAAGTCTCTCTAGTAGTTAAATTTTCAGCTTCTACCAATTCTAAAATTAATAGAGAAAAATTAGATTGACCATATTTAAGTAAAGCTTTTACAATGGGCATATTTATATTTTGTTTACTTTTTAAGAAACTATTATTAAGATAATTTTTCATTCTAGAAGCTAAGTTAATTGAACTTCCTACATAAGAATGACCATTAATATTATTGATTAAACAGTAAACACCCGATTTATCTTTTTGTTCTTTTAATATATCAAATCTATCTTCTTTAAAGTTATTATATACTTTTAAAGGGTTCAGAATTTTTGTGTTATCTTGTGTTTCTGTGGTAGTAGTAGAGTAATTCCGAATAGAATTTAGATTAGAGATTAATAAATTTTTATTTCATGGACTATATCTTCCCTCCCTTTTTAAAGGGAGAGGATCACGTTTAGTCTCTGAGGTTCCTACTCAGATAATTTTATTTATCCTTTGGTTACCTGCTGATTGTTCAAAATTATACATTTTCACTAAATTAGACATTTTCGGGCCCTTGCGGCCAGCTTCGCACCCGGGCGTCCCTAACAGACGCCCGGGGACTAAATTTAGTAGTATAATTGTCAGAACTTCCCAGCATATAGTGATCTTTAAAGGGAGAGCTAAGTGGATTATTAACCCTCCAATTGTGAACATAAATACAAAACCTATAGCAAATAACATAGAAGGAGTTAATATAATAGAACCTCCGTAACAAGTAGCTCAGGGTAAGGCCTTCGACCATTTCAGGTCTAGTTGGCTTTAGTGTCTCATAAAAAACAGGGATAGATACTAATCTATATGTTTTTTACTTAAATGCTTGTTTAAGGCACTCTCTATCTCTAGCGACCCGGACTATTCCTTCATATTTCATATAATAAAATCTACTGATTTTATTACTTAGAAATAGTATGGCGTCTAGCCTCTACGCTTTTAGACAAAATAAACAAGTTAGTTATAATAAATTGTTTATTTTGCTCAATATACTTTTAATATATTGAATTATACTTTCGTATAACCACTTAGTTCGACGATAATCTCAAATTAATTACTATTCTTAATTCGAGATGTCCCTCGAGTTTGCCATATCAACAATAATATCTATCCAATAGTAGTATACTTAGATTTTAACTTATACTTAGGACCCAAAAACTTATAAAGCATGGTAGGATGAATGTAAGGTAGCATATTGTGTAAATTCTTTTTAATAGATTTACTTCTAATATATATAACAGAATAATTATCTTGTTTATGAATGTTACATTCTAAACCGAATTTAATAATTAATATATTAACAATGAATACTAATTCTTCTATTGTAAAACATTGAGTTTGCAATGTTATTCCTGAATTATAAGTACCATCTCCACAGATCCAATGAACTAAAGCTTCTCATGTTAATAAATGAAATAAATTTTTAGGGACAACTTTTTTTCCTTCAACATAAAATAAATTATATAATTCTGTTATACATGGTAGACTTCTGGTAGTAAAAGCTAAACCATAATGTACCTTTTTATGTAGAACAGTCTTGGTTACATAAGGACCTTTAGAACAATAATGACTTAATTGAAAAAAAACGGAATAAAAATATTCAAATTGACTGTATTTTTGTTTAAATTGCAATCTAGCATCCCCTTTTCCTTTTTGAAGAGAAGCATCCGAAAGAAGAATACCTATAAATACAGACATTTTATTTACAGGTATTCTTATTGAAGCTCGTTCAATAGAAGTTAGTCTAGATCTTACAGTTGAAGAAAGGTTTGAACCGTATAATACTAAACTAAGCTTTTCTCGTTGCACCTCCTGAGGGGTAAACGCTGCCGCGTTACTTATATTTCGTTTAATTTCTTTTATTTCATTCAATCCTTCAAGAGTCAAGTCAGCACCCTGGCTTTTTAAATATGCTACTCTTTTTCAAGATTCAAAAACTGCAAGCTTTCTTCCTTGCAAACAACATTTATTAAAAAAAGGAATGATTTTCTCATTAATACTTAAGAAGTCTTGCACTCTAAAGATAAAGGAATCATTTCTTTTTAATGTTTGTCCACAACCACCTAAAGCTAGATATAACCTTTCTATTAGTTTTTCATCTTTTGAACTAATATAAAAACCTAAAGTTACACCTTCACCCAATTTATGCTTATTACTTTTATAAATTGAAATAAAAAAACAATCAAAGTCATACTCATTTACTACCTTAGTTACCCAGTCTAGATCTACTTGGCTGTAACCTGTAGTATAATTTCGAGTCCCCTGGACGAAAGACACCCTCTGCTGCTTTGCAGCAGCAGCGCCGACCAAGAGGCTAAAATTTGTTCCTCCTTCGATCCTAGCAGCTTGCGCGAACATGGTATTGAATCTGGGTTGAAGTATAAGTTTAAATTCAGGAGATAATACTAAAGCTCTCTTATTTCGAGTATTAAGAAGGTCTTTAGAACTACTATTGTTTAGATTACCCTTGATGAAACGGGTAAAGGTAACAGGAAAATTACCTTTATTATTGTATTTGGTCATATGTCTCTTACTAAAGGAGACCGACAACCAGCTAAATATTTTAATACCTGTAGGTACTGCAATGATTAATGTGGCAGCTGTAAAGTATGCTCTTGTCATAGAATATGATATAAATAATAAATTATAATATTCAATTATAATTTATATTTATATTTTGGACTATATCTTAATATAACATAGTAAATGTACTACATTATATTTCTTGCGTATTAGTCTCTGAGGATCCTTTGGTTGCAATACTTTTAATTTTCTTTATACCTTCGTTTTCTAAATGTTTACCTTCTGTTATCATAATATAAACTTTTCTAAATTTTAGGTAATCTACATATTTACCTCCAAATAGTCTATAATTATCAAAGTAATTAATTATATGGAATGCTGTTTTAAACCCTGTACTTTTATAACATCATATTCCTGAACTATATTGAGAAAGATTCCCCATTTTTAAGTTATTATATAATAGTTTTAAAGGTATATCGTCATTCTGTTTTAAAGAATATTCTAGTCTAACACTATAACCTGTTTTATGTGTTTTACTTTTGACAATACTTATATGAAAACAACCATCAGCTTGAGTAAACCCAGCCAATCAATAATTATCTAAAGATAATGTATAACTAGGAGGTAAAATATTTAAATTAAATTCTTCAGCATAGTTATGTTTAATCAATTGATCATATTTAGAATTACTTACAAATTTACCATTTATTAAAGATAATATAATTGATAAACCTGTTTTATTTTTACAAACATATCTTACTGCTTTTTTATTCTTAATTTTGTATACATTACCGTAACCAATTTGTTTTTTAATATAATAAGCCAAAGATATATCACTTTCAGCAAAGATGATATGTAATTCATTTTTACCGAATCAACCATCACCTTCAATTAAACCGGCTAAAAAATAACCTAATTCATCCTGATTAAGATATTTATTGACCTTCCGGATATGTTCAGATAGTTTTGATAAACTAGTATATTTATTATAAGTATTCTCAGTACTAGCCGTAGCTTTTGTACTAAAACCAAAGTTTCCTGCTGATCTCCCCTCTTTATTCAATAAGTAAATTTTTCCGATCGTAAATAAAACGAGTGGATTACTTATTAAGGGATTCCCAGCATATAGCAAGATTTTTTCCGTGAACACAAGTTTATCCACGTCCAGACCTACAGTATACATGTGCAAACTTAGATAGGTGTTTATATCTGATTTTTTTTTTTAAAGCTATAATATATATCTTATTAGTTTTCATACTTCATACGAAATGAAACCATGAGCTTGGCTTAATCAGCAGGATAAGCTAGCTCAAAAAAATATGCAAGTATGCTGCTTTAAAAAAAAAAATTTAATACACCTAGGCGCTTTTTTAATGTCCTGATCATTTAGATATAAGTCGTAATGAATTATATCAATCCCTTTTCACCAATCCATTATTAATTAATGAATTACTAAGTTCCGACTGTACATTCGCGAGCGTTTCAGCTCTACGTAGGTGAACCAGTCTGTAGCGATGATCCCAGTCACCGACGGTCTTCAACCAAGGGCATTGTTAACCGTTTTCACCATGTCCGGTTATTATTTATAACATATTGATAAATATGTTATGCATCGTGTTCCTCCGGGAAGTTGCCCACGAATAATAATAACTAGGTGGGATTTTAACCCACAGCACCAAATCAGGATATTAATGACTTCACACGATAAATCCTAAAATTCCAATAGACATCATGGCGTAAACCCAAACTTAGTTATCTGAAGCAGACTTGCTCTGCAAGTGTTTCTTAGTACCCGGCAGTACCTACCCAAGGGAGCCTTGCGCCCCATTTGGGACTTTCACACTAATAACCTTTAATGGTTATTCTAAGTTCCGACTGTACATTCGCGAGCGTTTCAGCTCTACGTAGGTGAACCAGTCTGTAGCGATGTACTTAACCACCGACGGTCTTCAACCAAGTAGTCGTTAACCGTTTTCACCATGTCCAATTGCTATTTACTGTTAACTATAATATTTATGCCTTCTTCAAAGGCTTTAAATTAATTGAAGATTATTATAGTAACAATAAACTTGTAATTCCGTTAAGTCGTTAAATTAAGTATAATAGCAATTAAGTAGGATTCGCACCTACGGTACACACTGGCCGATGATTACTGTATAATATTTTTATTTTTTTTTGCTAAACACTCAGGACTAATAAGTACGTATAAAGATACAAATACTAGGTATACTTTATTATATTAGTTAGTAACACTAAATATCTAAGCTCCGCCTTAGCCTTAATCGTAAATTACTAAGATTAATTATTTATAGATTTAGCTAACTCTTTAATTAATTCTATTCCACCTTCATTTAAATGTTTTTTTTCTAATAGCATATCACGAATAGATTTTCACTTAATAAATGCGGATAATTTTTTCCCTTTAGGTGGATAAGCTAAAAGGTAATCTACTACCACAGCATTTGACTTAATAGATCCAATAGTTAATCTAAACATACCTATATCTGGAGTTTTTTGAATACTACCTACACCAAAAAGGTTTTTAATATATAATAGGATTGATTCATCCTTTTGCTCTATAGTAAAACGAACACGAACTAATTGCTGTATGACTTCTTTTAATCCTATATTCCCTTCGCTATCGATAATATTTTTTTTAGTCTTCTGATTTACAACTCCTACCATAAAACAACCTTCAGCTGTAATAAAACCAGATAATCAACTATCATTTAAAGTAGGTCTAAAAGGATTAGGATTAAAGATCAGCTTTACTGAATCCGCATTTAAAACATCTATTCATGATTTTAATTGATTTATTTTATTTTTAGTAGCAAATTTACCGTTAAATAAAATAGCTAATTTTAAAATATCCTCTTTAGAAGTAACACGGTATCTGTAAGCATTAGAAGAAGAATCAAAATAAACCCTACCAAAACCTAATGTAGATTGAATTTCTAGTAAAATATCTTCTTCTTTTTGAGTTATACCAAAAAAACAATTTTTATTATAAGTATGTAGCCCTCCATCTCCTTCAGTAAACCCAATAAACCATGTTAATCAATCAGGATCTATATATTTATGTGCAGAATAGAAATCATTAAATTGAGTTTGCGGCTGCGTACTAAAGAAATATTTCGTGCGCAAGCTAGCCCGCTTCGCAGGGCCAGCTTCGCACCCGGCGGTCGTCCGAGAAACGCCGCATATCAGACGACCGGGGTGTTTAAACCCCTGAGTAACATTTAATAATCCTGTCGATAAAGCAATAAAATAAAAAATATTATAACAGTAATATAAAAATTTTATACCAATATACTTCCCATCCTTAGGATGGGATTGGACCATCTCTTTGCCAACGTACGAAATATATATATAATACTCTATAACTTTGAAGATTTACTCTTCATCGCTATCATTATCCTCTAAAGGCGGAGTCACTATATCCTTGTCTAAGAAACTATTTCACTTAACCAAATAATGTTTTCAAGCTTTACCTAAATCTGAATTAGGTGAAGCTGAATGAGCACGTAATCCTCGAAGTTCATAGAATCTATTAACCATATTTAATCTTGTTAATTTTTCAGATCTACAAGGATTAACTCTAAAATAATCATTAACTAGGGATAAAACTTCTTTTTTTTTAAAACAGATTCATTTAAATGCATCTTGTTTTACCAAAGGATAGATAGTACCACCATATAATTGAACCAAGGCATCTAAAATATATCTATTTTTTTGAGAAGCAGTTATCAAAATTTGACCTGCCTTCTCATTTAAATAGATACTTCCATCGGTATCAAAAAATCCGGCTAATCATCCACTATAATATGTCAATGGTTCAGGATCTTTTAACTTTATGTCATATATTTCACAAATTTTTCCTAATTGAAGGATTCTTATAGGATTTCGAATTAAACCATTAACATCGTTTATTAACTTTAATAAACCAGCTTTATGATGTAATCTATATCTTAAGAAATTATCACCACCTCTAAGCTTCACTGATCCGCCATATTTTTGTTTTATTGCGTATAAAATACGTCTATCCCTTAGTTGTGTAATTATTTCTAGACTTGCATAACCTTTTTTAGATACTAGAAAACAACCATCTCCATCGATAATTCCAGCCACTCACTCTTTAAATCTATCCTCTTTTTCTTTAATACCTCCTTTAGGCTGAGGATGTAATATTACAGAGGGCCCCTTCGCAGTCGCAGAAAAACTATTTTTATTAAAAGTATTTTCTGCTGAATTATTTTCTGAAGAGTCGATTGTTAAAGCACTATTTTTTAAGTTTTTCATAAAAAATATTCCATTTTCTAATTTTATAGAGTATTGTAATAATACAATTAAGAAATTTTTACCCAATTTTTGATTAATCAAAAATCAAAATCAAATTAAAACCGTTGGCAGCAATCGTATGGCCTCTGAAATTCCTACTAGCATGCTTAACCCAAGAAAGTTTGTTATCCCGGGTTTGTAGTTTTCAAAAAAACTACGTGCTTTGGTTATTTGCGGATTGGCCACTATTACCAGAATTTTTACTAAGAATGAAATTATGTAATTTCACATTACCTTAGTACCCAGTAATATTAAATTGATATAACAATTTATGGCTTCCCTGCATATAGATTGCTGCATTATTCAGACGATAGATCTGAATAAAGAGCCATATTGACCAAATACAGATTTATTAGAGAAAGCGGAAATTGTAGTACTTATTATTCCAAAAGCTGGTATAATTAGAATATAACAATAACTTTGATTAATCGAATAGTTATTTATCATAATCTATTCAAATTAATACTCAAAGACTTTTACATCTTTGTTAGGACTTTATCTTGAATTGTATCATTATTTAAGTTACTTATTGAATTTTTTAATTTTATGATTTGTTTTATACCTTGATCCGTTAAATGATCTTTATTCTGTACTAATACATAGACTTTTCTTCATTTTAAATACTTAATATATTTACTAGATTGTAAATGAAATTTATCAAAATATTTTATAATTTTTCTAGCTGAACCATAACTAGATGAATCATATGTATAACTATCATTGGCTTTATTATAAGAAAGGTTCCCTCCTCAAAAATTTTTTATTAAGATAAGAAGCTCCTTATTATCTTTGTTTATAAGTAAAGCTAGTTTTATTCTAGTTTTCAAATTTATTATTTGAAAAGTAGCACTCACATCCGAAAATCCTGCTAATCAATGATTATTTAAACAATTTGAATCATTTAATTTAAAATCTATTTTTAGAGAAAAATTAGGTCCATTTAATATATAATTCTTAACAGCATCATATTGGATTTGTGTTCTAAGTTTACCATTAATTAAATTCAATACTTTTTCTAATCCTGCACGTTTTGTTATAATTAGTAAAATAATTTTTTTAGATTTTACTTCCTTTACTGACCCGAAACCTAATCGAGTCCTTATATAATAAGCCAAAGAAACATCAGATGAATCAAATGCAATAACTAGTTGTTGAGAACTAAAATGACCATCACCATCTATTAAACCAGCTAAATAATGCCCAAATTGATTATCACTCATAGGCTTTAAATGTCTAGTATTATGTACAGAGATAGGTTTTACATTTTCCGTATTAGATACAATTCCGTTGCGTAAAGTCTCTGAGGTTCCGCCTAAACATAGTTTAGGGTTACCTGCTGATAAACTTCATTGTTTTAACATTTTTACTTTATCATTTAAGATGGAGTAGTTAAAACTAACTAGCGAAGTTGTCCCAGCATATAGCAACGTTAAGAAGCCTATATATTTAACTTCTGGATGCTTCATTGTTATAATTACAATGATGGACTATATCTTCAACTAATCTCATTTTTTTAAAAAAGCTTCTCAAGCTTTATGGTATTCACTAGTTTTTTTATAAGCCTTAAGGTTATGCAAAGTAAAATACTCGTCCATTAAAAAAAACCGACGTGATTTATAACTATGGCATTTACCTTTAAAATAGGGTAGAATTCTAAGGAGATCTTCACGAGCTTCAGCAGTTCAACAATAACTCCCATTAGATGCACTATTAAAATGAATTGTACCACCAAAAATTTCTTTATACATTATAACATCAACAAGATACTTATTTACAACCCGTACACGTAAAGAAACCCGTTCTTTATCCTTATAAGTTAACCCTATTGAACCGTCAGCGTCAAAGAATCCCGCAAATCAATAATTTTCATTAGTTAATTTTACAGGTTCTTGCACAGGTATATTAAAGTGTAAACAAAGACGATGAAATTGTAACATTCTTACACTATTACGGATATTTCCATTAACTTTGCATAGAACTTCAAAAACACTATCTCGAGTATGTAAACGATAACGATAAGCTTTAGCTCCACTTCGTTGTTTTATACTTCCACCTAATTTATTTTGAATATAACGCAATAACGGTAAATCCTCTAAACCCATAGTTATTTCAAGACTTGCATATCCTTTTTGACTTAGTAAAAAACACCCATCACCGTCAATAACTCCGGCTAATCACTCATAAAATCTTTCATCATCAGACTTTTTTAAATTAGTTGTTACGCGTGTAGTCTCTGAGGTTCCTACTTGACTTGTAAATGTTCGAATATTTTTAACATTTTTAAGTCGTTGGTTACCTGCTGATTCTTCCCGGCCTAAAGAGGCTAATCTCTGCATACGAGTATTAGAGTATATAAAACTCCTGATACCCACAGAAATATATTTCACATTTTGACTATAAAGGGGTTTGCTTAAATATAAAAATAAACCGCTTACATATATAGTAGTGATAATACGAAGGAAGTTCCAGCATATAGCGTAATACAAATTATGATTTACATCATAATAGGGCCATTTTTTTATTTGACCAAAGAATCCATTTTCTCCAAATTTAACTTATCATCCTTATGGATGTTCTCTTGTTAAATCCAGGTACCATAATATATATATATATATGGGCTTGTGAACGTACGTCCCAGATTAAACATACGTTGGAGAAACCGACTGTACATTAAGCAGCATTTCAGCTACCCACCAGTGAACCAGTCTGTAGCGGTCACTTAAATAACCGACGGTCTCTAAACGAGAAAATTTATTGACCGTTAACACTAGTGTTGCTAATATATATATATATAAGCTTTTTTTCCTTATATTAACTCTAATCTAAATTATTTTAAGTTAATATGAACAACGGTGCATCCCATACGGGATATACCATTGAACTTAAGAGTTGCAAAAAGCCGTAATTATATATTAACTAAGTTTAAGGTATATTCTAGGTGAATATTTGCTCTTTTAGATCTTATATCTTTTTATATCTGTCTTAAGAGCTTCATAACTTACGTTTAAACCTTAACTTGTTTTCCCTAATATCTTAATCATATTTATTTATTAATCTGGCTTTTTCTATCATTTCCACTCTACGAGTGGGATCTAAATGTCGTTTATTTAACAAATCATTATGCATTTCTTTTCATAAATTATAGGAAATTGCTTTTTTAGAACGTAATCTATGATTATCAAAATAAGGAAATATGTTTTGACAATTTTTTACTCCTCCTATTCTATATTCATATACATTATCTACTGAATGGTTAGATACAATTCCTCCATTAAATAAAATGCACAAATGTTGTAATACTCCAATATTTTCTTCTCATTTTTGAGCTATATTGAAATTATAACTAAACCCTCTATCTTTTCCAATGGAACAAGTAAAACAACCTTCAGCATCTGTAAATCCCGCTAATCAACTATCATTTAAACTAGGTAAAATCTCTCTATTTTTAAATTCTACAGGATCTAATCTTATTTTACCTTGAGTAGCTCAATTATTAAATCCTTTAACAAAGTTTTCAAATTTTGACTTTCTACTAGGTAAAATAAGATTACCATTGAATAAATGGATGATTAATTCCATTTCCTTTTTATTTTGTATAACATATCTACTAGTATTAGCAGATTGTGGTATTACTTTACCAAACCCTAATGTTTCTTTTATGTATTCTAATACTTTAATATCAATATTACCTTGTGTAACAACAAAGACAAGATCACCTCTATTATTTACAATAAAAGATCCTTCACCCTCAGTAAATCCTATAAATCAACTTAAGAAATCATTAGATGGAGGAGTTAAATCGGGTAAATATAAAGAAAATTTATCATAAAAGTTAGAAAATTGGAAATTTTCTGTTACAGTGCTATAATTATAATTTAATGAAGAATTATAAGATTTGTTAAAATCACGACATAAAGAAAGAATAATGATAGAAACTATACATATAAATATTAAGATATCTCTTAAGAAAAGATGTTGGAATAATATAGGATCACCCCCTCCTGCAACTTCATAGAATGATGTATTGAAGTTTCTATCAGTTAATAACATAGTAATTCCCATTTTAAATTGATCTACTAGACTAGGTCTCATGACAAAAATTGTCTCCTAAATTAAATTATTTAGGGTAGATACACAATATATCACTATATTGTTTGGACTACATCTTACTTGTATAAGTTATAAAATTTACCTAAATGATTTCAATTAAATTCTGTTCTTTTGTTATTCATTTTTGATTTTAATTCAATTATAGTTTTTATAGATTCTGGGTTAGTATGATTTTTATTTTCAAAAAATACTAAAACTTTTCTTCAATCCTGATAATTTAAGTATTTACTTGAAAATAATGGATAATTTTCTAAATAATTAACTAATACTAGATTACCCCTTAAACTAGTTGTTCTTACTCTGTATTCAGGATTAGGTCTATCCATTCTAATTTTTTTTACAGTAGTTAATAAAAATTCTGCAATTAAATTTAAAAATTCATAATTATTTTCATTATTATGATCATTTTGTCTTTGACATAATTCAAATTTACATTCTACTTTAGGATATTTTGAAACAGTAGTAGTTCTTACTGAAAAATGTCCATCAGCATCTATAAATCCAGCTAATCAACTATTAGAATCTAAACTACTAGTATCTTTATCTTTTTTTTCTATATTTAAATCAAATCTCATATTTAATCAATCAATTAATCTATGTAAAGCATTAATTTTTGGTGTTCTCATATAACCGTTTATTAAATTAGCTATAAGAATTAAACCTTCAAAATTATTTATGGTTAATATATAAGCATTAGCTCCTTTTTTTCTAGTTATACTACCATGATTTATTTTTGATTGTATTATTAAAGCTAATGGAAGGTCTCTTAAATCAAACGCTATTTGTATTGAGGGGTAATTTAATTTACCTTTAATTGATCTTTCTGTTTTAGGTACTATTATGGTACCATCTCCTTCTATTAACCCAGCTAAATAAGAAGCAAAAGATGAATTAAAATCATTATTTTTATGCGTAGCACCCCCCTTCTCTTCAAGGCTACGCAGAGAAGGTGGGTAGCTTGCACACGAAAAACTTGCGCCAGAAAATAATCTTAGGTAAAAACATACTTCATACAAATTTACAAGACCCGTCCTAGGATATATATATACATTATTATCCTATTCAATAATAATAATATAATAATATTATTATTAAGGGTAGATACTCACCATATCACTATGGTGTTGGACTATCTCTTACTCTTTTAGACTATAAAAATCAAGTAAATGATCTCAATTATATATTGTCCTATTGTTATTCATACCGTTTTTTATCTCAAATAAATCTTTATAAATTTTTTCAGGTTTATTTTTCATACCTGATACGCTAATAAAAATTTCTAATGCTTTTTCTCAGTCTTTAAAATTTAAGTATTTACCGGATCAAAGAGGGTATAATTTTAAATATTCTATAAGAATTTTATTATTTATTATACTTTGTGTTTTAACCGTTAATTCAAGATTTTTACTCTTTTTATTTTCAACCGCATACATTTTTACATTTAAAAACTTAGCTAATGAATTCATTACTTTTTCATTAGATATATTATTCTCTGTCACTTTAGTTTGTGTTAAACTAAATCTAAGTCTAATCGATTTTTTATTAATAAATAAAGAAAAAGAACCATCTGCTTCAATAAAACCAGACAATCAACTGTTTGAATCTAGAGGGCTCTCATCTAAAGGAGCCTTTAATATATTTAAATCATATTTTTTGTTATAAAAATCAATTAAACTGTAAAGATATTCTATTTTATGAGTTCTCATATTTCCATTTAGTAAATGAATCAATAATAAAACACCTTCATAGTTATTTATAGTTAAAAGATAAGCATTTATACCTTTCATTCTTGATAAAGACCCGTGGCCTAATGTCTTTTGGATCATTTGAGCTAACGGAAAATCTCTTAAATCAAATGCTATTTTTATAGCAGGATAATTTAATCTACCTTTAGGCGATCTTTCTGTTTTAGGTACTATTATAGACCCATCTCCCTCAATTAAACCGGCTAAATAAGAAGCAAAGTTTTTATTTATTTTATAATTATTATGAGTGTGCATATATTTTTGATTTTTATAGCCAGAGAGCTTTGGCATATAGTCTCTGAGGATCCCCAACGGGTTCAAGCCCGTTGAGTTTCCTGCTGATAAAGTTATAATAAATATTCATAACTCTTCCCAGCATATAGCCAAATTTAAAGCTGGCAGAATTCTACCAGCTAAAACAGGTAAAGATAATAATAATAATACTGCAGTTATAACTACAGCTCATCCAAATAAAGCTAGTTTCGTTCCACAAAATAATAAACGTTTGTCAAATGTACAGTACAATACAGTACAGTACAATACATTATTAATACTTTATTGACAACTATTTATATAAATGTGGTAACTTTAATCTAAGGTTATTCTCAACCCTCCTAGCACGTAAGGACTTGCCTATCTTTTTTTTCTTTTGTAATTCAATTATAAACATATTTTTTTTATGTTTATTTAAATATAATCACAAAAGAATTCAAATATAAGTCCCTAGGTATAAAAATTCTATACTACTTATTATAATTCTCTTGAAAAATTCATTCTTGATTTAATTAAGAGAATTTTATCTAACCCCTCTTTAGTTAGATGTACTTTAGATTGAATAAGTACAGATGCTTCTTTAAATTCTTTAAACTCTTTAGCTTTTGCCCCCAATATAGGATACTCCTCAAAAAAAGGAATAATCTTGTCTACTATATTGTTAAAGTTTGTAACAGCAAATGTACATATAGCAGTCTTTTCTTTAATAGAAAAAGAACCACAACCAAAAACTTGCGAAAAGCTTTCTAATAAATCGGCATCTCGTATATTTTGACTTACCAAGAAATTAAGAGTAACACTTGTACCTAATTTATGTGTTTTAGATTTGCTTGTTTTAATAAAAAAACAGCCTTCACCTGATACAAATCCTGCTATTCAGTGTTTAATATCTGGATTGTTTGAATCTAAAACAGCTTTTGGAACTTGGGGTCTTTCAACAGGTATAACATTACTAAAAGCAGATTTTAATCTTTTAGATAAACCTTTATTTAAAGAAGCTCTTATATTGATAAGATTTATTAAACCTTCTTTAGTAAGATGTTCCTTAGTTTTTACAATATCAAAAGCTTTTTTAAATAATAAAAAATCTGCAAATTTTTTAGTCTTTAGTGGATAATTACTAAAGTGTTCAATTATACAAGCTAAATCACTTAATCTTACTACTTGGTACATAGCTGTTTTTCCATGTAGAGTTACACTACCTACTCCAAAGAAGCGTTGGATTAGATATAAACTATCTGAATCCTTACTGTGTAAATGTATATTAAAAACTAATTTTACACTTCAACCTAAAGTATGTTTAGGGTTTTTACTAATAGTTATATTAAAACAAGATTCAGCGTCACAAAACCCTGTGACATAATAGGGGTTTAATTTATTATTACTAGTAGTATATTTCGGTTTATTCCTTATATAGACTAATAATAATTTTTTTTTTACAGATTGAAATATATGATTAATTTTAAGTTACAATCAATATTAAAAATATTATTAGTATATATAAGTCAGAGAGGTTGATTGCCTATATATATAGGAATAGATCTTTAAACCTAACAGTAAGTTATTAAATCAATAATCCTAGTATATAGTTTCACCCTCAGAACCGGTTTCCCGGCGACTAGAGTACACCTTACAGAAGAAGGATTTGACCTTACAAACTTCTGAAGAACCGTCTACTCGTTGCTCTTTTACAGTAGGATTTATATCAATTCCTACTGATTTAGATCCGCGATAACCCATTTCAGTTTTCCTTCATCTCTAATGATATTACCATACCCTGAGGCATTAATCAGGCCAGATATAAGATTTCTCTTATATCTTTGGTTACTAGAGCTTTAGGGTGTCTCCGGAGTTTGGTTCTTATACACAAATAGACGGTAAAACTACCGTCTGTCTTCATGTAATCTTATACCTGGTGTTCTCATATTTATTACTGTAGTAATGACACCATCATCCTCCACAATTTAGTATAGTCTCTGAGGAAGATGATGTGTGGACTATCTCTTCAGCGTATCGTATTTTACGATACGGTGTCTAACGTATAGTCTCTGAGGATCCCTAATAAAAAAAAATATTTTTTTTTATTTAGGTTTCCTGCTGATTGAGCATAGCCTATAAGATTTTCACGTGTTTATGTTGATATAACAACGTACTTATAGACACTAAGCTGTTCCAGCATACAGTTAGATTTTTTATATGAACCCCATACCAAAAATATTTGTTTTATGCGTATTTGCATTTGTAACCATAATAAGTTTTATTTGTATTTAAACGTTTAACTAACGTAACTTGAGTAGCAGGTAAACCTTTACTTCTTAAATATTCAACACACTTCCCTAAACTAGGAAATAACTCCGTTTTATTACTATCTTTTTCATTTATTAATAACACTGGTTTACTTAAACAAATAGGCTTAGTTCTATTATATTTAACCCTATCCTTTTCTAACATTAATGATAAATCTTTTAAAGACAGATCACTTTTTTTAGCATTTAATATAGGTTCTCTAGTAAATAAATATTTTCCTAAATAATAAGTACCCTTATTTAAATGCTTATTAAATGTAACATAATGAATATTAAGATTAGTAATAAAATCTTTTTGCTGCATTGAAGAGTAATATAAGATAGTTTTATCTCTATTATACATATATATAGGTTTAGCATTAGATCCACTAGGATTATTTATAACTCTTACTGTATTTAAATTAAAAGAAGGATCTAATAAGTAATATTGTTCCAATACTAGCTCCGATCTAAACTCATAATTGTCATACAAAGGTATTACTTCTAAAGTAAATTTATCTAAATTTCCTCTTAGTTGCGGTATTAAGAGACCAATTGCTTTATGTTTATCTTTCAAATAACCATTTAATCTAATTGCTAATTGTGAAGAAGAACCAACATACTTATCTCCCGTTTCTTTATGTTTGAATATATATACTCCTGGGACTTGAATCTTATTAGATGGTGAACCAATTTCAGCTTTAAGCCTCTCTATTGTTTCATCTTTATCTAAATCATGATAAATATATCTTTTTCTTTGTATAAGATCTTTTAATATTTCTTCAGTTATTTCTATATTACAAAAAGATAATATATCATTAAGTACTTTTACCGTTACAGGTTTACCTGATTTTATTTGTTCAAAGGCTAATCTATGAACATATTGATGTTCACCACTTCTCCCTAAAATATATTTCCATTTATCTTTATTTTTGGGGTCAGATGGTTTATTGTTTAAATACCCGCTACTGCTAAAATTACGCTTTGTTACTAATGGAGCTGGACTTAAGTTCGCCTGCGCCAGTCCAAAGGATTGTTTAAAACTTATCAAACTTTTATTTTTAATAAAACAAATATGTGTCAAGTCAAACAAGGTTAAGTTCATAGATCCTAATAAACTACTTATTCCTGATAAATGTAAAGCAAATATAGCTAAATCCACGCTTGGTCCACTGTGGCTTTGTACACCGGCAAGGGGTGGATAACATTTTTATTCATAACCTCATATATTTATTATATTCTATTTACGAGGCCCCTACAAAGATGTAGGTGGCCACCTTATGCCGCCTATTCAGGCGTCCGAGATTTATTTTAGTGTACTGCCCCCCCCCCTTTCTAAATGAAATGAAATGGAAAGGAAAGGAAAAAGCCCTCTGTGTGTGTATAGACACCTTAGCTTAATGTCACACTTCGCACTAAAATAATCATAATAAACGAATTATAATAAATATACTATCGTTATATCCATCATTCACATGATGGGTTGGACTATACCTTCATCCTAAAATTCATATTAATCTTTATTAATGTTTTTTTAATACTTTATTTAACCTGATAATTCTTAAATTCCTTATAATTTCTCTAATTTTACTTAATTTTTCATAATTTCCTTTATGTTTTACATAACTTCTAGCTCAAATTCTATACTCTACAGATTTCATACCTTTAAAACAGGATTCAAAGTACGATATAATATTTTCTATAGCACGAGAATTTGTAGTTACTACTGTATTATATGTGCTTTTCTTAACTAACTTAATACCTAGTATTAAAGAAATAGCTTTTAATACAATAAAGTCTAATTTTTGAGTTATTTCGAAAGCATGAACTATACGACTAGATGTTTTATTTACTAAATAAAAACTACCTTCAGCTTCTGTAAAACCAACTAATCAATATTTACTCATTACTAATTTAGCTTCATTAGTATTATTAACTTCATTATTAACTATCTCTCAAGCAGGTGAAATATAATTATCTGGCATTTTTTTGCTAGTTAAATCCAATAATAATTTATCTTTCTCTTGAGTAGTTAAATTATCATTTTCAAGTATATTATAAGCTTCTTTAAATTTAATGTAAGAGTAATATTTACTAGTTAACAAGGGATATTTATTAAAAATAGGTAAAATAACATAACCTAGGGTTCTTCTATCTCTAACTCTAAAATCAGCCATTGAATTGCCAGAATCCACATAAACTGAACCAACTCCTAACTGAGATTTTATAAAATAAAGTATTCTTAAATTATAAGTACTTTGAGATAATTTAAAGTAAAGAGTTCATTTACCCTCTTTAGATCTATAAATATTAAATGTACCATCACCATCTGTAAAACCAACTAATCATTGATGAAAATTATCTTTATTTTCATAATATTTAGACTTATTGATTCACTTAGAATGGTCATGAATTTTAGGATGCTCTACGTTTAGTCTCTGATGGGAACTAAACATTCTTATTGTTTGATCCCAGGCGTATTGTCTTGAACCTGATTCAATAAACAAAATCAGGTAAACTTTGTACATTCTTACTGCTAAACTAAATGATAGCGAGTAGTACATAGTTCTATTTATTAAAATATCAAGAGTTCTACGCATCGAGTAGAGTTTTATTGCCTCTGAGTTACCTCAAAGCAACTGCTTATCTTTAACAGTTCACCCTGTACCTACACCACCTTCAACACAAGCAGCAAAGACTAATAATATTAAGCTTGGTGGAAGCAGTCAGAAGCTGATGTTATTTAATCTTGGGAATGCCATGTCAGGTCCACCGATTAAGAGAGGTAATAAGAAATTCAATTTACTATAACCGTTAGGTTATAATTGGACTATCTCTTCATCCTTAATTAAGGATGCATAACGTATAGTCTCTGAGGATCCTAGAAAATAACAAGATTTTCCTCGTTTCCTGCGGATATTCCATTTCGTAGTTATATATATAACTACTTCATTCTTTTTACTTTTTAAGGTTGTGTACACTTTAAACAAAGTAAAGCTTTCACAACTCTTATAAAAAGACTTTAGGAATTCCCCGCATATAGTTATGTAATAGGAATAATATTACTATTACTCACGGCAATTTCTTTTTTATAAATACAATAAAAAGATACTATTTATCTAATTCATCCAAGTGTGAAAAATCAAATATCTTACGTTTACTGTTAAATTGTGCTTTTATTTTTTCAACCTCCAATAATTCCTCTTTAGTTAAAACTTTACCACCACGTAATTTATTTAGTTCCACCACATAAGATCAATCTTTATATGCTAAATATTTAGAAGAATATAGAGGAAAACGATTAAAATAACTTATAACTTTTTCATGACTAGCTAGACTATGTGATATAACCATAAAAGAATAAAATACTTTATCGTTTTCTTCTCTAATTCTAGATAACAAATTTACACCTAAATATGAAGCTATCTTGCTTAAGATTCCGAAATAACTATTTCCTGCGCAAGCTACTAATTCCGCTGATACATCACGATGGTAAGTTTGTCTTATTTCAAGACGAAAAAAAGTTTGTATTCTTTTACTTGTAATATTTCCTTTTTTCTTTCTATTAGTTATTGTAATAGAAAAATTTCCATCACCATCAGTAAAACCAGCTAATCAAGCATTACTCTCAATACTTGACTGATCTAACCCTAAACATTTAATACCGCAATTATCATGTTTATTTAACCAATTTATAGCACGATGTAAAACTTCTATTTTAGGTGTACGCATATAACCATTAATAATATTAATTATTTTAATTACATCTTCTGTTTTTTGTATATGCCATATAACACATCCTGCATTTTCTTTGTTATAAACAGCTCCAGCATTAGTAATAGAAGCTAATTTTTTAGCTAGAGCCTCATCTGCTAAATTAAATACCACAAGTATTTTAGGACGATATTTTTTAGCATTAGAATCCTCATTATGTACTGCGATGGAACCATCTGCTTCAATTAATCCTGCAAGATATGGTCCTATTTTTGATCTTAATTCTGATTCTGAATTAAACTTTGGCTCTTTTTTAATACTAAAATATCTTTTTATTGTATTTATATCGATTTTACCAAAACCTCCGATTAAAGCTGGCATAACCATAAAGAATATCATCAACAGTGCATGCGCAGTTATAATACTATTATATAGTTGATTGTCTGCTATATATTGCACTCCCGGACCACTTAACTCCATTCTTATTAAAACAGAAAAAGCTGTACCTAGTAATCCTGAAAATAATGCAAATATTAAATATAATGTAGGGTCAGTCAAGCTGCCCTCAGAACCGTACGTGAAAGTTTCCCTTCATACGGCTCGCCGTGGAAAGCTGACAAATATGTGGGTGGAAAATCACTACATTATTGTATTCCTTTAGTGTCATTACTCCTCATCATCAGATGACATGATATCATTTCTGAAATCAATACAGTAGCCATGTTATTGGAGTATCTGACAATAAGGTCTATTTCATAAATGAGCAGTTTTCCACTAAAGGGTGTGGTGATACTGGCATAGTGAGACTTCTTGTTTCCGAAGATAAGCTCCTTGTCATTCCTTGAAACTTGCTTTCTTGTTGGCAATTTTCGCCCTTATATTCCCCCCCCTCCCTACCTTTCTAACGTGATGCATCTGTACATTAGAAGAAGAAGTGTTTACATACAGATGACGCATCTTTTAAAGAGATTTTGTCTTCGTTAGTCTACTGTATCATGATTGATTGCTCTATGATTTTGGTAGCCGGCGTCAGATTCTCTTTATTATTGTATTTGTGTAGGTTGGTAAGGATTTGGGGACGTACATTTGGATGTCAGTTTCAGGATCCTTAAGATAGGGCCCAAATCGCTTGAAGGCCTGTCTTGCGGATCTTAGTTTATATTTTCTGGCTAAGGTCTTAGCAAGTGACATTCTAAGCAATCAGAAAATGTTCTGAAGTTTTACTCTATTTCCGGCGAAAGAATAGTAGTTCATTAACCCATATACCTTAGAATTGTAGAATTGGATTATTGTGGCGTGATCCGTGTTGACTAGTGCCGTCATAGGTTTTGGAAGTACCGCCATGCGATCGTTTCGTTTAGCTAGTCCGGCTCTAATCAGTTTTTCAATGAGTAACTTGATTGGAGCATCAACTCTTGCTCTAAGGTTAGCTCTCATTGTGATACGGCCCCCTTTTGAAGTTGTAGTCTTCTTCATCCGGAAACCTAAGTGTTTTGGAGCTTTAATATGTGCTCCGAGGAAATTGAATCCTTCACTTACATGCGTTACTAATGTCTTTTCGTCGTTTAATTCTAGGCCCGTTCTTTCTTTTAGAACCTCTTTGATCTTGTTCTTGATCTCCAAGGCTTCTGACTTAGGACCTTCGACCAAGAAGACAAAGTCGTCTCCGTATCTTACATACATGGATCTACGATAGTCAGGATCATGGGTATCCATTCTAGGTATTTCCCACATTCTCCTTAACGCCACTTCTTTTTCCTCTGCAGTAGCATTAGGGTTTTTGGAACTCCTAATATATGCTATTGCGTTGTATGCGGGGTTAGTTTTTCTACGTTTACCTCTATTGTAAGTGGGCATCAGTTCATGAATAAGATATTTATCTAGTTCATGTAACACTATGTTCGCCAGTATAGGACTTAGAACACTTCCTTGAGGGGTTCCTATCTTTGATCTGACAATTTGCTTAGTTTCGGGGTCCACATAACCTACTCTAAGTGCTTTCTGGATAAGGGTAAGTATCCTTTCACATATTATATGTTTCTTTAACAGCTTCATGATGATCTCATGCGGTATGTTATAGAAACACTTAGATATGTCTCCCTGAATTACTCAAGTGTGCTGGTGCGCTTTTAAGTACAGGGTTCTAAGTGCACTGTGAGTTGATCTATCAGGTCTGAAACCGTGAGAGCAATCTAGGAACATTGGTTCGTAGATGGCCTCAAGAATTACCTGAAGTCCCTTCTGCACTATTTTCTCTCTAGGAGAACCAACACCAAGTGATCTCTTCTTACCAGGTTTGGGAATGAGAACCCTTCTGGCAGGTGTGAAGTTGAAACTTCCTGATTTGGTTTCCTGAGATATTTTCTCGAACCATTCATAAGTAAGTCCATCCAGGGTTTCTCTAGTGGAACCTTGACTCATGTTTCCCGGTTTCCCTTTTATCAGCATATAACAGAATTGTAGAAACCCTACATCAGATAGAATTCTTATAATTCCATTATATTTTCCATCTTTAGTCCTATATTTGCTCAACTCAGATTGGACGAACGTACGCAGGTTTTGGTCTGTCACCATACTGCGAGACCTTCTCCCCTGAGCTGACGCTTTCTCACTGTTCCCCTTCGTTACACTGGAATACGAAATTTTCGATTCCGAACTACTATGGGAACTCCGTCCGCGCTTGTGTGTTACAGAGGCGCTTAGATCCAGAGGTTCTCTTAGTACGTCATTTTTACCCTTTTTGGGTAAGGTCTTTCTCGACTTAGGTTCTTGCACATGTGTAGCTAAGCTACTCTCCTCACTGGAGTGACCATCAGCTTCCAGGCTACCACTAAGGTCGGCATATCCCTTAGTAGCTTTTAAGTTGCTGATCATACGCCGCGATATTCTGCTTAAGACGTAAGGCCCGACTCATGGCGATCCATATGTATCAAGTTTCTTATCGTAACCATATCGAGATCCCCTAATAAGAATGTTAGATGATGGCAGACCCATCCCATTCTTACATTCGACATCTGCTATAACCTTTAGTGAGTTATTAGCTACACTAGGGCCAATGCCGTGGGGCAAGTCTGCTACTTCGGGCCCCATGGGCCAGCTTCGCACCCGGTCGTCCCAGAAAGACGACCGACGTGGGTATTTTCTTAGAAGTGCGCCTGTTAGACTTGAGTTCACATACCTTCTTGTGAACAGAACGTAAGCTAAGAGCTCACTCCGCGCACATACCTATGTCCTTAGCATTTGATGATAAAAATCAACGTTCAACTCACATAGAAATAGGTCTACTCATTATTTCAGGTGATGCTACTGCTGTAGCAAGAACAGAACCCGCCATAGAACCACGGGATCTATTATAAATTTTCATTATTTCTTTGAACACTCTAAGTTCTAAATCCATTTTCTTCATTTATTCGACTAAATACCCTAAAATCTATTAAGATAATTAGAAAATTAAACTAGGATTATGTAGGAATCGAACCTATTACTTTTGATTTGCAATCAAAGTGTAAACCTTTTACTTCATAATCCATATAATATATATATATATATATATATATATCTCTCTTATCTTTTATTTTTTTTTTGCATATTAATAATAAGTAATAAATATATGATTATATAATACTAGCTGGTCTGTGGTTCTCTTAGATTAGACCATCTATAAAAAGGTTTATAGCAAATCATTAAAAATAAGAGTATATTCAGTTAGGTATAGAGACCATTAAAATTAAATATATATATATATAATTTTTTTTTATGTAATTTTTTTTTTTGATTTGCTATGACTATGATGTATTAATAAAAAAAAAATTTTTTTGCTTTGCTTTGGTGTAATAATCGTTTATATTTTAATTATACCTCTATTAAAATTATATAATTCCATGCCATGTTTATTATATATTTATTATAGATAATAAATAATTAATTATTTTATTAATAATGTTTCTAAATAATATTTTATTATAATTAGATATATAATGTAAAACATTATTATAATGTTATTTTTTCAAAATCTAACTATAAAAAATATAGTTAAACCTAAATATGATTATAAGTTTATATACTATTTATAGTTTTATTTTAATACTTATTCTTATTTTTTTTTTTAATAAAGTGTAAAAAAAATAAGAAAATATCTATTATACATAGTGCTTTAACACTAACACTCTAAAAACAATCTAAAAATACTGTTTAGAAATATTAAAAAAAAATTCCTAATGTATTTTTATTATACCCAATAGCAATTATTGAAGTTGTATTAGTATTAGCTCCTGCCTAATTAGCCATGACTTTTGTCTGTCACCCCACCCGCCTTAAAATTGAGGCTAGTATGCTAAGAAGATTAGATCCTAGTGCAGTAAAATACTCAGATTTACATTAGTGGGCGGGGTGGAGTGGACTGGGGATTTCCCCTCCCCCCCCCCGGGGGGCTTTAACTTAATTTTTAAATAGCTTAAAGTTAAACTATAAAAATTAAGGCTTCTCCCCTTTTTCTTTTAAATATATTTAGTATAAATATACTATATTTGCTGCAACTGCAGCTTAGCTTACTAAACTTATTTAAAAGGATTAAATAAATAATAATGAATATATATATATATATATATATTACTTATTTAGTTTTTTTATTTTATAAAAATTAGAGTTCATAACAAAACAAATCCCTAATTAATTAATATTAATCAGATTAAGTTTTATCTTAACTAAAACTAATAATACTTATGAAAAAATAAAATAATTATTAGAAATCTGTACGTCTTCAATTAGCCATCATAAGTGCCAAACGGTATGCTTCTCCAGTTACACCCCTTCTTCCTAGGAGGTCAAAAATAAGCCTACTATTATGTAAGTTATTCCTCATTCGTATTTCCAATCTTTGGAATTCTTGTAGGGCATACTCAGATTGTATTAAATGATCTTCCAATACCCCCTATGATCAAACCTTCCTTCAAAATTCAGCATGTGTCATAGTTCCTATTTTTACATCACTTAATAAAAATCCAACCGCTTTTGCTACAGAAGGATGATTCGAATAATCATGCGCTAGTAAAGATACTTTTGCATTAACAATTATATCTAGCATAATCTCCAAACTTACAAGATTCAACGCTTCTAAGATAATATCAAATTTAAGAGGATTAGTACTATGAAAAGATCTTTTACATACAAATCTTAGGACTATTATTATTTATACCTACTCTTCTAATAATAATTCTATTACTTATTGGTAGGTGAAATCGCCCCAAAAGATAAATCAACTAAAGTATTTTCAATTAAACTAATTACAGGCACAATTATTATAAAATAACCGAAATATAGAGCTGTACTTAATTGACCTAATTCTATAAATGGAGTTTCCACATGACAAGCTCCTAATTTCATTAAGATTAAGAAATTTACCGCAAAAACTCAGAAAGCAAATTTACTTAAAGGTCTAAATTGTAAACCTTTAGATCTACCTAAGTCTGTTACAGGTAATAACATTATTGCTAATATAGCACTAAACATAGCAATAACTCCTAATAATTTATTAGGGATTGATCTTAGTATTGCATAGAATGGAAGAAGATACCATTCTGGAACAATAGCAGCTGGAGTTTGCATTGGATTAGCCATTACATAGTTCTCAGGATCTCCAAGGTAATTAGGCATAAAGAAAACAAATGAACTTAAAACAAATATAAAGATAAAGATAGTTATTAAATCTTTAAATAAATAATATGGAGCGAATGTGATTCTGTCATAATTTCCAGAAATTCCTAAAGGGTTGCTAGAACCTGCAGTGTCATGTAATGCGATTAAATGCATTAAAACTAAAGCTGCTAATATAAATGGTAAAAGATAATGTAATGCAAAAAATCTATTTAAAGTAGCATTGTTAACAGAGCATTTATGTTGGTAGTCACCATAATTAATATTTGTAATTAATTACTCTCACTACACTCAATATATTTCTATATTGATCGGACTATATCATAATCTAATTTATACATATTAATAGTTTGAAGGAATATTTATTTTTTTAGAATATCTATCTAATCTACGTAATTGTTTTATTCATAGTAAATACTGTAATTTTTTATTACCTAGTAATTTAACTGGGGCATTATTTATAAATTTAATAACATTTTCTATAGATCTTACGCTTGATACTTTTAGTCTAGAAGTGTTATTCTTATCTACATAAATACTTGTTGTAAAAGACAAATATTCTCTAATAGCAGATATTATAACATCTCCATCTGTTTGACTAATATCAAAACTTGCTACAGGATAATCACCATTTTGTTTATAAATACTAAAACAACCCTCAGCTTCTATAAATCCAACTAATCACGCTGGAAAATAAAATGTATTTATTATTGATGTAATATCATTTAAATTTTCATTAGGTCTTGAATATTCAGGTAAATCTGCAGAATATATAGTAGGGTCAGTGGACTGACGTGTTCCATATCTGCCCTCCGAACCGTACGTGATAGTTTCCCATCATACGGCTCTCCACCGGTCCTTTAGGGAGCTAAGATTCAGGGAGCCACCCTCCTTATAGTCCCATAGTAATATCTACTGGCAGGCGTACCAAACGTTCTCCTAGACATACTTATAAGATAAGAAAATTAGCTTCAAATCTAAACTACCTTACGGTAGAGCTGAGCCCCCCCCCCCCCGCTGTAGTAGGCCGAGCTACTAGCACCACTCAGATGCCTGGGGAGTTTGTCGAGTTATCGCCCACTACTTAGCCTAATTCTTTTAGATCTCTTCTTATTCTTAAGAATGAATAGCTAGGAGTATTGGAGACCCCTGTTTTCCTTATTACCGGTACCTGGCTACACCACTTCGGTTAGGCTCTTATTCCTACTATCGGTGCTCCGTCTCCGCGTTAACCAAGAGCTCACGCGCATCGCTTCACTTGGTCCGAGGCGGTTCGATCCCATGGTTGATAGTCATTCCCGTTTTAGGCCCTGCTTCCTTAGGCGCTTGCGTGGTGTTTAGCCTCTTACTGAGGTGCGTGGGGCTTCTCACCAACATATAAAGTCGATACCTCCTTTATATGCAATGCCCCCAGTGTACCGCAATAACCTGCTCAAGGATACACCCGCTCTTCTGGGCGCGCTCCACGTACGTACCGTATCAAGTTCGTCATCCTCGCCATAGAAGCTCCTGCTTCGTCGATACCCTAGCGGGGGCAGGCCCGCTGAATCAGACGATTTGTACCCAGCTACCGCCACCTGACACTGGTGTTTCTTAGACTATCCCAGTGCGTGGGCACCCGCAGCCTGTATAGTGTAAAACACTGGTGAGTATACAGTAGGATTCGGGCGGAATCCTCTTGAATGACACCCTCACATGGCGCACATATCTGAAAGTAAAGCATTTTTAAATCTTAAATAATCATACTGTTTATTAGAAAACATAGGATATTTATCAAAAATAGGTAAGATAATCTCTTTTAAATGCTTTTTATTTATTATTCTTAAGGAGACCATTTCTATTGAATCTCTTTTTCTAAAACTTACCTTACCTACACCTAATAAAGCTTTAATTTTATAAATCAACTGTACATCTCTAACTGAAAGCTCAATACCAAACTCATATGTTAAGTATTTACCTTTTTTTGTGATAGCAAAATAACCACCATCTCCTTCAAATAAACCTACTAAATATGCATAAATTAACATAAGAGGATTCTTTACGGAGTTTTGACAAGCCGGATTTTTTAAAGAATTAGAATTATAAAACGCAATTCGTAATTTACTATAATTTTTTCACATTTCTTCCAAAATTCATATTATTCTTAATCTCTATAATTTTAGCTAATCCTTCTTTTGTTTTATGAAGGTCATTATTAATAATTGCTTGGATTTCTACTACAAAATCTTCAAATTCTAAATTTTTAGTTCCTTTTAATTCCCCTTTAATCATATTTATTAAAATATTTATTTCTAATTTTTTAGTAATTATTAAATTAACAATAGAATTACTCTCTTTTATTAGACCTAAAAATTTTTGGGGCCCTGATGTCTGCGAAGCAGACATCAGAAAGACGACCGACGTGGGGAGTTGCCGAAATATGAAAAGATGCATCTCCGTCACAGAATCCCGTTATGTAGTTTGGGTTTAGATCTCCTGCATGTAGTCTCTGAGAGGCTTCTGAAGTAGAAATACTTCTAACCCCTGCTGGTTGTCCCCGTGTCATTATAATTTTCACGTTTATAATTAATAAAATTAAGAATAAAACGTATATAAATCCAAATATTGAGGATGTTCCAGCATTAAGCAGGATTTTTAACAATACGTCGCCGCATTGTGGTTCGTCTGTGTTCAAACCTCCTCAAATGATTCCGGTATTTATTGAATAATAATACCCTAGAGTAATTCTCATTACTTGGAAGACTATATCTTCAACCTTTATATATATTTTTATATATATATATATATATAACCCGTAAAGTTAAATAAGGTTGTGAGGTTTTCATCTATGTCCAGGTTATTGTGGGTATAGTCACGCACTGGATAGTCGTTGAACGTTATTTGATGTTTTTATTATTATACCACAATCAAATCTCCGCTGCAGATTGTATTAATCCCAGAGGTAGAGTAATTAATATGTCCCTGCAATTGACCTCATTGACATTAAAGCATTACTGCTTTAATGGAGCTCTAAAGTAGCCTTAGTTAGGCCATTAATACATGTATTTTAGTCATTAAATAATGACTAAAAAGCAATCTACTATACATCTTTTGTAGACTAATGTATATGGGACTATTATTATAAATTTCCTTCAATAAGCAAGTTATTATTTCTAACACTACACTACTAACTACTAACTACTACTACTACTAGTAGTAGTACACGACACAAAAAGTTACTAAGTTAAGTCGGAAATTTCAGCAGATTTTTATAACGCTCAGAATTACGCAATTTATCCAATCAAGCTGAATATTGAATATATTTTAAACCAACTAAAGGATGATGGCCTGAAAAAGAAAAAAAGTTTATAACTTTTTGTATATCAGATTTAGAACTAACACTAAATTGACAATAATTATTAGTTGTATCTATTTCTCTATTAGTATTAAATACTAATTTAAAAGCTTCAAATAAATTAATATGAAGTCTTTGTCTTAATTGGAAACAACCATCATTATTACTTTTAACGAAAAAAGAACCTTCAGCACATGTAAATCCTACTATTCAATCATTAAAAAAAGGCAAGTCTAAATACCCTGAAGCGCTTGTAGGAAATTCTTGTATGGCTTCTGGAGCAACTGAAGGTAATTCAGAATATTTTTTGATGCCATTATTAAAAAAATACACAGCCATATTATACTGAGCCCTACGTGTATCTGTTAAGAAAAAAAGTTTATGATACTGTAATAAAGGAAATAATACCTCTTGCAACTCTGATTTAGAAAAAACTAATCTAACTGTAGGACTTTTTCTATTAGGATAAATATATATTTTACCTATTTTTAATACAGATTGAATATAATTTAATACAGCTATATCTTCTAAAGATAGCGAAATAGTTAAATGAACTGTAACAGAACCACTATAACTTTTTTGGATACCAATATAGCCATCTCCATCTATAAATCCAACTAAAAAAGCTAAAAAGGATTTGGGTATAGCAAAGTATTCAGCCTCGGATAATCTATTTAACTTAGCTGTACGCGATTTATAATTTATAGTCCCTATTACAGGTAATCTTGATGCATAGTAAATTGCCGTCAATGAAAACGATAATATTATGAAATGCATTAATAGGGCAAGATCTTTTTTGAACTCAACAATGTCTTGTCCTATTCATGGGATAGCACTTATTAGGTTAGTAATACAATTATAACCCTTTTAATAAAGTGGTCATTTATTTTACGAGATTATTGAAAAATTTCGAGTTAAGAATTTGTATCCTTATTTAAAGAAGAGTAAACTTTTATTCTTTTTATACACTGAGCAACTACTAAACCTTCTTTATTCTTTACTGGTTTACCGTCGTTTAATCTTTTAGTTATAGTATCATTACTTACATGTAGGAATTTAGCACATGAAATTCCATTTGTAAAATAATTAACTGAACCATTTAGAAGGTAAACTTTTATAATATAGGTAGATCTTATATATTTTTTTTCAGATATTATCATAGCTCTACCTTCAGAATCTATCTTTATTAAAGGATCTGATTTTATTAAAGTTTCCAATTCTGATTTAAATTTATCATCTAATATAACAGGGTTAGGATTAGTAGATAATCTATTATTATTCATACTATCACCTAATTTAATTATTAATTCTTTACCTTTATCAGTTAAATACTTACCTTCTAAGATTAATAATGCTATTGTTTTAAAATCTAAATAATCCTGATATTTTTTAGTTCTAAATTCTATTTTATCTAAATAAGGTATCAATATATTACAAATAAAATCAATTTGAGAGATTTCTAATATAGAAATAGATTTTTGATCACCTTTAGTTTTTTTATCATAAATATTTATCAATTTAGTTGTACTTCCTAATAAATAAGAATGCTCATCTAATAAACTTAAAATAAACTCCCGTATTTTTTTTAGAACTAATCTGTTCTCTGTAAGAGTAGGGAGTGAAACACGAACTGTCATGTCGTGCTTATTTAAGTAAAATGATCCATCTCCCTCTAGAAAACCAACTAAATAATTTCCTGTAATTACTATACTATGATCCTCAGGTAAAACAAAATTTTCTCTTTTACTATTCATACCTTCTTTTAATTTTATAATATTTGAATTAACCTCTTCTATACTTAATCCACTAGATTTTCGATTTCTAAACATAAAAAATGCTTTTTTAAAATAAAGGTAATCCAAGTACTTTGAAGTGTTTAATGAGAATTTTTCAAATATAGGTATTAAGATCGTCTCTATATCATTTAATTGAGATATTGTAAATATTACAAGATCTCTCTCTCTGTTTAATCTACCACATCCTAATGTGTTTTTTATATATTCTAATACTTTTACATCGTCTTTATGTAAAGCAATTCTAAATACAAACTCAAAACCCGAAACTCCCCCTTTCTCGTTTTTTCTTGTTCTAATTAAAAAATTAGACTCTGCTTCACAAAGGCCTACGAATCATTCTATAAAATTAGTATTTAAAGAAGATTCTTGAAGTTCTTTATGGACACCATCATTTAATAAATCATTCATCTCATTTTCTTTATTTTGATATTGGACCTTAGAATTAAAAAAAGTAAATACAAAATAATTGTATAAATCTAAATAAATTTGAGAATAATTTACTAAAAATGGTGATATTAAAAAAGTAACACATTAAACCTTTGATTATAAACCCAGTATAACAATTTATTAACCTCAAATAAATTAATATTTGCGAATATACTGAAACATTTACTATTATTAAAAGGTAGGAGTCGCGACTCTCCTAACATTAAATTTCTTTAATGGTTCGGACTATATCTTCATTTACTTAATCTAGTTCTATAGTGATAATAACTAGAATTTTAACTATATAAATAAGTTAAATGTACCACGTATAGTCTCTGAAGGTTTTAACAATATATATATATATATATATATATATTAACTTCCCTGCTGATTGTCATCTGAACAGACGAGTTCCCAGCAATTAGTGGTATTTTTCAACAGCTATTACTTCGCGGTTAACTGTTGCCAAATCTTAAATTTACTTATTATGGATCATACTTTTACAGTATGTTCCCTAAGTGTTTATAACAAGTAAATCATGTACATTATACTAATCTTAATAAGATTATTGTAATTTAATACAGTATAATGCCTTGTGTTTCAACCTCTGCTTCTGAGTAATCAATTTTACTACTCCTAATCCAGCAATGTACGAGGGTTGAAATAAGACTTCGACTATACATTAAGCAGCATTTCAGCTACCCACCAGTGAACTAGTCTGTAGCGATAGTTTACTCTACCGACGATCTAAATGCTAAACAAACATTATTGACCGTTTTCACTAGTGTTGCTGTATGGCTATTATATAAATTTTCAGGAAAGATTGCTTTATATATACCATACAACTATGCTTAGTTTTTATTTAATTTATTTTATATTTCATTTCAGGTATTATATACGGAGATACTATTTTTCTAAGATCATCCATTGATTCTTTTCAAATGTAAATTATATATTGATCTTTGCTACCACCACCTGCTGATTGAATTGAAGCTTTAAGATTAAAATTATCATTTAAAGCTTTTACAAGGATTAAACATTCATTATAAGTAAAAGAATGAGTACAAAATTTTAAACCTTTACCTACTTTTGCTCCATCATCCATAATTCAAATAGCTAGGGCTAAAGGTGTTAGATATTGACCTATACATTCTGGAACACATTTTCTTTTATCTTTATATCATAAATCATGTATTCAATTAAAACTTGTATAAGTTCAAGTTGAAAATCTCACTATTTTTCTTACTTTACCCTTTACACCTAATCTTGTCTTACAAGTAGGTATCTTAGGATTACAATAACCTAATTCTGATAACATTTTATGTAGATATAAAAGATATTCAACATGAGAATCTTCCTGAAAAAAACAAATTCTAGTTCCTACTCCCATTAATCTTTTTTCAGCATGAGCATCTCCAAGAAGAGACCCAAATATAATAGATATAATATCTATATTATGTGGACCAATTCTATAAATACCCTTAAGTCTACTTACTTTTGGTTTAATCCCCTCCGAAGCAGTAATCGGAGTTATTAATACTAGGAATAAAGAAATTAAATAAAAACTAAACATTTGAGGCTCAACATTTAAACCTCATAAACTCATTTGACCATAAGGTAATACATACAAACTTACTTATTCAGAAAGAATAAGCCAGAATATCTTTGAATTCGAATATTCTATTAGTTAAAATGTTACAGTATACCTCAGCGAGATATTTAAGCCCTAAGATGGATGATGGGACCACCCTCGGCTGGCTCGGAGGCCTCGAAACAAAAAAAAAATAACACTTTAACTAAAAGTTCCGACTGTGCATTAAGCAGCATTTCAGCCACCCACTAGTGACCCAGTCTGTCGCGATCCTTTATATGACCGACGATCTTAAATTAATTCTTTGATCGTTTTCACTAGTATCGCCGAATAATATTTAATATAATAAATACTATTCTATGACCCTGTCGGGTCATATCACTTTAATCTTTTTTTTTCTATAAAGATTGCAAAAAGATTATTACTCGTGAGACTATAATTTAATATAAAAGTTTTTTTTAGTAATAGCAATAATAGTACACAACCTAGTAGAGTCAGTGGATTGATTACTCTCCAAACCGTACGTGATAGTTTCATACGGCTCTCGCCCATGATTAAACTATCCATGGATGTGAGTACCCTAGCCTCCATAGTCCTTTCACACTGACGGTTATGCAGTAGAATTCGGACTTGAATTCCTTAGAACAACGCCAGGGCGCACAATTAAATTACTTAGGCAAATCTTTTACTACTATTCATTGTCTTTTTACTAATTTTTTCCGTTTTTAAAGCTCTTATAATTGTTTTTACACCACAATTTATAGCTTTAGCTGCAGCTACAATTGTAGGATATTTACCATAAACAGTACCATTTAAATTATATAAAATAACAGGTCTCGTATTAGCAATACATTTTAATTTAATTTATTCAGACATAGGTCCTCTTTTAAGAGCTTTTTCTCTCATTTTTTCTATTGTTTCAGGAGAAAGTTTTTTACCTCTATTTAAGTTACCTATTCTTTCTCGTATTTCATCACTAAAAAGATTTTTCATTTTAATACGATCAATTTCTGTATGTTATAACCAAAACTAGATACTGCTTCAGTTAATATATTATAATTAGGCAATAAAGTTTTTAAATATCTGTCTTCTAAATCCAATAATTCTTTGTTATTCTCTTTAGTTACTACATTAGGATATAATTCTAATATTAGAAAAGCAAAATTATCTAATCCATTTTTTTTTTTACAGCAGCTTTAACCACTTTACTACCTATAAATAAAATAAATAAATAAGATGGTTACTAAATCTAGCGTAAAATCTATTAGTCGATGCTGGACCTATATAATAATCCCCTGTTACCTTATTAATTATCATATATATATACCACTTAAACCTGAAGTAGTTTTCTAATATCTTGTCTAGTACTTTCTAATGTTAGATTTTCGAAAATATAAACAGGATTTAAATTTAATTCATTTATTAGGTCAAGTAATCTTTCAGACACAGACAATGAAGGTAAATTCGATTTTGTACTATAATATCTAGCTGTACTTAAACTAAAAACTCCGTTGTTTTTATTTTTATCTACTTTTATATTAAATCATTTTGGGCTATTCAGATAACCCAGGAAAGCTGTACCCATCATAAGTATAAGTATTACTGTCCCTACGGCTCAAACTAATGTTCTTGGTGCTCTGTATGACCCATAATATATACCTCTTCCTATGTGTAAGTACACTAAAAAGAAGAAAGCTGAAGCTGTATTACTATGTAAATAACGAACTAATCAACCATTATTAACGTCACGCATAATATGCTCTATGCTATTAAATGCTTCTAATACATTAGGACTGTAATGCATAGCTAAAGTAACACCTGTTACTATTTGTATAATTAAACAAACTGCTAATAAAGAACCAAAATTTCATAAATAACTTATGTTACTTGGTTGTGATGCATCAATAAGATACGAATTAACTAATTTTAAGAAAGGATGACTTTTTAATATTCTCATTTTTATTTTTATCTTTATAAAAAAAAAAATATATAAAGATCATTAAACCTACCAACTACCAACCACCGCTACAAACCTACCTTATTACAATATATAACTTTATAATATATTATTATATTTAATATAATCGTCTGTTTTACTTATTATACAAGTAGTTTATAACTAACCTTGCTTATTACTATGGGCTTTACCCTCCTCTTAGGTCTTCTCCCATTTCTTTCCTCTATCGACGTACGTACGTACGTACGTGCGTGGTGAGATAGAGGGATTAAATAATAGATAGTATCTATTATTTAGTAGTTTTATAATGTAAATGTATACCCACCTCTAACCCGTATATTTTATTAAAAATATACACTTACCAATTAATTTATTTATTTAATAAAGTACTATTTTCCGTACTCTTCTCCTCCGCGAACTATCCACTCCTCAACGAACCGTACGGAGTAGGAGTGCGGAGTACGGAGTACGGGGGGGGTAGGAGTACGGAGTACTCTTTCTCTTACTATACTCCTCATACTTATCCTACTACTCTTAGGCCGCGTTTCGCTATAACACCACCATCACAGCAGCACCTGCAGCTGCAGGTGCTGCTCCAGGTGCGTAATATATATATATATATTACGCAACAGCAGCGCAGGCGCTGACTTAGTACATATAGCGTTCCCACCACTTTACCTTTACCCACCCCTCTTTGCCGCCTAATATAAAATTGTCTTCAATTTTTGAGATCAGTAAGATAATGTCGTCAAATTACTCACTCAATCATCCTTACTGCTTAATGTTTTTTATTTTAAAAATTATGACATCATCTTATAATTATATATATGAATTCTATTTACCATTAATTTATTATAACTACTTCCTCCTACGGATGTTAATGTAGTGTAACATCTTCACTATTACTTTCGCCAATCATCATCAGCAGCAACAGTAATATAATTATTAAAAGTAAATATGAATAATCCAATAATAAATTATTATAAATTAAATATAAAATAAAACCTACTAAAATATATAATGCATAAGTTGTTACATGGCTTGTACTTAAAGATGATATATTTTTACTTAATTTTACTAACCCTCTTTCTAAACCATAAGGTCCAAATAACTCTATACTACCTTTATCTAAAATCTTAGTAATTTGCCCACCTAAATTCAAAATTAAATTTGTAATATATTTATTATAAAAAAATTCAATTAAAAATCTTTGATTAAAGAAACCAAAAATATTATAACCAAATCTAGAAAATTTAAAATAAATAACCAACTCAGACAACAATTCAGATAAAGTTAAGGCTATTACACTAAAAGATATAGTAAATATAAAAGGTAATAATTTGAATAATACAGGTACAGCAAATTCAGTATCTATCATTATTTCATGGATAGGATGAATAAATAAGCTATTATCTACAAAGAAATTAGACCCCAAACCTATAAATATATCTTTAGTAATAAAACCAAAGAATATAGAAAATAAGGCTAATATAACTAAAGGTAAAGTTAAAAAGAAATCACCTTCATGGGCAGGTTTATAACTTTTAATAGCTTGCGCACTAAAAAAGTTATCAATAGCAAGTCTATAATAAGTTCTAGGACCATTAGGGTTAGATAAAAAAGTTAAATATAAAACTTTAACAGAATATAAGGTTGTAAATATTGCACCGATAGTAGCTATTATATATACAGCTACCCCTGAAAAACTAAATTGCCCATATGCAGATTCTAAAATAAAATCTTTACTATAGAAACCAGTCATGAAAGGAAAGGCTACT